>Ga0066798_10000141_pt1 | contig 39515 bp, 58 predicted proteins | sample PersoiDNA2013203_FD_70961 | JGI IMG/M metagenome (GOLD analysis project Ga0066798, IMG submission 70961) | Permafrost soil microbial communities from the Arctic, to analyse light accelerated degradation of dissolved organic matter (DOM) -... | ecosystem: Environmental > Terrestrial > Soil >... | reverse complement strand
CCTTCGATTCCTCATCGGCTGAGGGGAGTTGAGATATTCAAAGAGGGAACGGCGCGATAAATCGAGATTTTGGGGAATGGGCCGGCATTTATCGAAACGCCCACTGGAAAATCTCTTTCGTTACAGGAAACAAGGGGAATCGGCGCCGGTTCCCCTCTTTTTTGCCCGTTCAGGTGGATAGACCCGCAATGTACTCGTTCAGGCTGTCCAAGATGAACGCCAGCTCCTCCGGATAGAGCGTTTCGTCTGATCGGACCGGAAGATAGGGGCGCGCTGGGATAGTCACTTTGAGGCCACGGCCAGCCTGACCGCCAAACTGCTGGATCGCAGCATACAGCGGCGTGGCCCCTACGGTCAGCGTGTCGGCGGTGGCCTTCCAGACGATTTGGCGGCGCAACTCGCCCTGGTCAATCAGTGGCTTCTTGCTGCCCAGCTTCGCTAGGCCCTTACCGTTGAGCAATCCGCCCTGCTTGCTATAGGCATAGCTGCGCTCCCCTTTGGCGTTGCGATGGCGGGTGAGCCGGCTGCCGAGCGCCATCAGTGTCGCTGCGCTATTGGGCAACCATGGCACACCATCCGGCCCGGTGCTGGTCTCAAAGCGCCGCTTCGTGCGCTCCACCAGGTCTTCGCCCAGGCCACCCAGGAAGCCCTTGGCGTTTGTGACGCGCTCCTCCAGGGCCAGAAAGGCGGCATGCACCTGGTCGTCTCGCACTTCAATCGTGAAATTGCTCATCTCCTGGCCTTTCCGTAGAATTCGACTTGCTCCGCGCTGTACCGTCCCCTGGGTAGTTGGATGCCCGGATCCGTTTCGGACGTTTTGGACGAGAGGGCGTGGAGCCCCATCACTTGCCTGTCTTGATCACCAGTGTGGTCAAGGCCAGCGCCCGATTTTTCTTCCCCGACAGCACCTCGAACACGGCCCGATACACCTCGGAGCCGAATTGCTTGATCGCCAGCACCGTTGGATTGCCCTGCCGGCTGGTGTCCCCCGGCCGCAGCGTGTCCGCGTCATTGAGCACATCCACCAGGCGTTCGTAATCGGTAGGCTCAGCAGGTCGCTGGCCCTGGCCATCGTGGCCGTGGCTGGTTTGGACATGGCGCACCGCGTCTGCAGGCAGCAGAACCACATACCCTTTGACGTCGGTCGCGGCAGCCTGACCCACACCTTCGAAATCGTCCACGAACCCCAGCCACAGGGGTTCCTTGCGCTGGCTGTCGGCCAGGATCTCGGCCGCATAGGTGGCAGGCGCAGCGTTGGCATTGACATAGCGGGTCAGATCCCGTGAGAGCGCGGTCGTGATCGCGTCCGGGTACTTGACCATCTTGTCCTGCACCATCTGACGCAGCGAGGTGTCCCGTGCGGCGCCTGGCGTGTAGTCGAAGCCCTTGTCTATGCCCACCTGGGCCCCCGTCTTGGGGTCGATCTGGTCCCAGCCCTTGGGGGCATCACCCAGGCCGGCCCGGATGCTGGCCAGACCTTCCTTCTCGCTCACAGCCGTGATACGGCATTGGCAACCCCACCCGTTGGGGCAGAAATGGGTCTGCCAGAAAGGGTGGTCATAGCGGGCTGTAAAGCCGTGCCAGGCCAGGTGCCAGGGGCGTGGGTGCATCACCCCGTCGCTGTGGATGTAGCGCCAATACGGGCGCAGCGCCAGGAAATCAGGATCCATCAGCTGCTGATAGCGACCGGCTGCGTAGCTGGTGGCCATGTTGGTCTGGTAGATGGTGCGGGCCCGCCAGGCTTCGCCCTCGGGGCTACCCTCGCCGGTCCAACCCGTCCACCCATGCTTGGCCACAATGGCCTGGAATTGATCCTGGAACTGACGCACGCCGCCACCGGCCTCGGCCGTATCGATGACGGCCTGGTGCAGGTCGTACAGCAGGTCAGCCTTGGCGACACCGGCCACGATGAAGGCACGGTCGTGGGCGCTGCGCTCAATGTCATCCCAGCGCTCAGAGGGCAGGCGCAGCTTGCCCTTCAGGAATGCGATCTGCGCCCCCCAGGGCGTGCCGAATCCGACGTTCAGGCCAGCCACCGTGTCAGCCCTCCGAGCGGGCTGCGTCCATGCCCTTGAGCTGGGCCATGGCGTTGGCAGCGGCCATCAGCTTCACGAGCTGTGCCGTGTCCAAGTTGCCATAGGCCTGGACCAGGGTCGCCTGAACCTGCGCCAGGCTGTCGGCGCTCTGCACCAGCTGCTGCACCTGTGCAATCAGCTTTGACCAGGTGGCGCCCGCCTGCACCATCAGGGTCTGGGTTTCATCGGCGATGGGATCGGTGGGGGAATCGCCTTGGGCGAACGCCACGGGAGCCGCAACCGTCCCTGCAGGTGCCGGCGTAGCTGGGGGTGACGTGGCAGCCGGCTCCTGCAGGTCGCCCTCCTGGTAGCCGTAGCCCCGCATCCAGTATTTTTTCGTGAAACGGGCACCGGCCTCGTAGTTGCTCTTGTCGCGAGCCGCCTGCAGCTCGTCCTGGGCCTCTTGGTCCCACAGGCTGAACACCGGAGCGGCAGCATTGGCCCAGTTCTGCTCGCACACCCAGCGGATCAGGGTGTTGATCGCGCCGGCCACCAGCTTGGCGTCCGCATCGCGCAAATCCCGGGTCACTTCCAGGCCCGAGACAGACGAGGCCTTGTTGGCTGTCGCCTCGGTGCTTTGGTTCTGTCCCAGCAGGGCAATCGATATCTCGCCCCGGCACAGCATGACCAGGCGCTCGTACAGGTCAGCACTTGCAGACTTGCCAGCTAGCTCCACCAGGTCAATGCTGCCGTCGTCCGGAATCACGGCCACGCCATCCTGTATCAAGCTTTCCAGGTCGTCGAGCAGCTCGGCGCGCTCTTCATTGGTGGCCGATCTGGGCAGCTTGCCAACAGGCCAGGCACTCCCGAACTTCTCGGTGAACGAGAGCCAGAACTTGATCCCGCCCTTCTTGAACGTCAGGGGCCAGAAGCACATCGACAAATCGGGGATGCCATAGGGGTTCTGATAGGTGGCATCCTGGCGCGGCAGCAGGAACTTGCGCAGGGGCAGCAGCTCGCCATAGACCGGATCCTGGCGGGTCTTGAAACGCAGTTGATTGGTGGCATCAAAGCAGAACCACTCGGGCGGCTTGGCGATCACGTCACCCGGCGTGATCATGCCGCCCGTGCGCTTCCACATCACTTCCATGGGCTGATAGCCGTAAAGCGTCGCCTCCAGCGCCTGGCCGATGAGGGTCTCCAGGTCCAGATCGGCCAGCAGGGCCTCAATCGACTTGGCCACCCGGCTGGGGGCTTGGCCACGATCCAGCCCCCACTCCAGGGCTTTGACGGCGCTCTTGCGCCTGCGGATGGCTCCGCCCACCAGGGCGTCGGTACGCATGTTGCGGTACACCGCGATGTCTTTGCCCTGGGCCTTGAGGATCGGGTCAGGGTTGGGCAGCAGCATGCCCAGGGCCGTGAAATCGAGGCTTCGCTCCCGGGTTGCGAGATGGTCGGTCAGACCGAATTGGTTGGGGGTCATTGCCATGATCGATTACCGGCTTGTCACCGGTTCAGTAGCCGTTGAGGTTGACGCCACGGATGCGGACGCCAGCTTTGCGCTTGCGGGTGGAGGCCTTCACGGGCCCCAGGTTGATCTCGCGGCTGGCGTAGTAGGCAAGGCCCACGGCAACAGCGGCGTCACCGTGGCGCTTGCCCTTGTCTTCGCCTGTGCTGCGCGTGTCTGGGATGCGCGGCACGCCACGCACCATTTCGACGGCACGCAGATCGTCCAGCACGTCAGCATCCTTGGGCAGATCGTCCAGGGTGCCGTCTTCCAGAGCGGCCTTCACTGGGGGCATGTGCTCGCGGTACCAGGACTCGGTCAGCATCACCTGGTGGATGCGGCTGGGGCCATATCGCTGCATGGCCACCTCGGCCAGGTACTGGCCATTGCCCCGCGCATCGAATGCACCACCCCGAAAGCGCGGCAAGCGGTCGAGCAGGTAGAACGCCACCTGCTCTTGCTGGCGAAACGGCACATTGCGTAGCTCGACCATGAAGGGCACCCGGCGCACCAGGTTCTGATGCTGCAGCAGAGGCGCATGCACAGACAGGTCGCCGCTGCGCCCGAAGTCCTCGCCATCGAAACTGATCACCTCCTGCGGCAGGGCCAGCAGTATCGGGGCCATCTGGGCCTCCAGCCAGTCGCGGCACTCGGCGGCACGGATGTGATCAGGCAGCACCTCGAAGCCCGCCTTACACTCCCAGCGCAGCACAGGCGTGTTGGGGTTCATCCGGGATTCGATCAGGGCACGGCTCAGCCAGGCCCCGCCAGAGTTGGCTGGGATGCAGTCCAGCTCCTCGCTGGCACCGTCGCCATAGAAGGCGTACACACCCGCCATCCACTCGGCCTCTTCCTTGGCCACCCAGGTCTTGCCCAGGCGCATGCACACCCGGCGATACAAGCCATCCGACACCGCCTCCTGAAAGGTGACCCGGTGCACCGTACCCCGGCGCTTGCCAGCCCGGATGTCGGTGATCAGTTCGTTGAACGGGTTGTCGGTGCCGTTGTGGGTGCTGATCACCCGCACCTTGCCGCCCCAAATCAGCATGGCCATGGCGGCCTTGAGCAGCTCTTTGAGCTGGTCATGGAAGGCAGCCTCGTCAATCACGATGATCCCCTGGCGGCCGCGCAGGTTCGAGGGCCGGCTGGTCAGCGCGACGATCCGGAACCCGCTGTCGGGGAACTTGATCGTGAAGGTCTTGATGTTCTTGTCCTCGTCAGACTCGCCATCCCAAAAGCCCTCCTCGATCTCGCCGGCCGCGTAGTTGAACACCCGGGCCCACATCGCGCAGGCCTGGATGTACTCAATGGTCATGTCCTGGTTGTAGGCGATGTAGTAGACGTTCTGGCCGCCCGCGCTGCGCGCCGAGGCGGCAGACAGCACGTTGTCCGAGGCCTCGCCCCAGGTCAGGCCCGTGCGGCGGCTCTTCTCAATCACCTTGAGCGGCGATGGGTCAGCCACCCAGCGCTGCTGATAGCCCATCAACACCGCAGGCGTGGTGGCGCTGCTGGTGTCAGGGATCTCGAAGGGGACAGCAACCAGGTCGGTCATGCGGCAATGCCCAAAATCTCGCGGCGCAGCTGCTCGACGGTGTCGGCCGACAGCCCGCCCTTCTTGGCGATCTTTTCGACGTTGGCGGCGGCTTCTTTGGCTCGCTGGCGAACGTCACGCTGGAACTGCTTGAGGCCAATGCTGCTGCGTGTCAGCGTGGCGATGTTTTTTGCGGCCGAGCTGAGCATGGACACGCGCTCGCCCGCGTCCATCTCTTCGTCATCGGCCTCCTGGATCGACATCAAGGCCTCGAATAGCTCGGTCTGCACCAGGGCGGTCAGTGCCTCGCTGCGGGCGTCTTCATCGTCGCCAGCCTGAGCACTGATCAGCTTGGCTGCCTCGGTGCTGGCCCTGATCGCCGAGAGCCGGCGCTCCAGCTTCTGGCCATAGCGGTGCACGGCGGCCCGGCTGGGCAACTCGCCGGCCTGTTCCTGCGCGGGAAACCGTGCGCGCAGATCTGTGATCAGCTCATCGAGCGTGAAGCGGCCCTCGGCCAGCTTGCCCTCGATGTAGCTCTTGACCTGCTCAGGCAAACGGCTGATGGTGCTTTTGCGGCCCATCGTGCCCTCACCAGTACTTCTCGGGCCGGGCAATGCCAGGCTCGCAGGGGATGGTGTACTCCGCCAGGTCAGTGCCGATGCGGGTCAGGTCGGCAAACCACTTGCCGCTGGGGTGCTTCTCCAGCTTCAGCAGCTCACGGTCTGCCAGGTAGTCGAGCTCGCGGCGCAGTTCATGGGGAGAGGCATCCGGGTACTCGCTTTGCGCGACCGACAGGATCGGGCCCTCGTAGGCCCCGATGGGGCGGGCATTGTTGAGGGTCAGGATGATCAGCCAGCGAAGTGCTTCGCGACGAATGCGGGCCTGGTCAATGGCGTTGTTCATGGATTTGCTCCCTGTTTCTGAATGAGGGCGCGCAGTTGCACGTTTTCAAATTTGCCAGCCAGGCCGTCGAGCTTGGCTTCGAGCACGGATTGGCCGCGGATGTAGTCCTCGCGGCGCACGTAGTTCATGGGCAGCTCGGACTTGAAGATCAGCATCTCGCGCTCCACGCGCAGCCATTGGCTTGCTTCGTCGCGGTTCTCCTCCTCAATTTTTTCGAGGCGACGCGACAACGCGCCGAACTGCTGATCCATAGATCGCTGGAACTGGCGCAGGAGCAACTTTCCAGTCGCGCCGCACGCTGCGAAGAAGGCGATCAGCAACATCACCAGGGACCAAAATTCAACCTGCACAGTCACTGCTGCCCCCCGTCAATCCAGTCCAGCAGGTCGACCACGCGCCCTGCACAAATGCCATAGAGGTCATAGAGATCCTTGAGAAGCACCGCCACGTTGTCGACCTCATCGTTTGGGGGAATCGGTGGAGGCGTCGGGCAGTGCACTGCGTACTCCGCTGGTAGCGGCTTGGGCGGCTCGGTCACGAGCCTGGGTGAGCTGCTGCATGACGTCAGCAGGAAACACGCAGCCAGCGCGGCTGGCCGCAGTAGAAGCGAGCGCATGTTGAAACTCCTTGGTGGTCTGGGCGTCATGCGCCGCGCGTTGGGCCAGCGCAGTGCGCATGGCCTTGCTGGCCTGGCCGGCTGCTGCGACCAGGGATTTGTGGGACTCCAGCATCTGGCCCATGTCGGCCAGAGCTTGCGCGTTGGCCTGGGCTATCTGCTGAGCCTTGCCGTCCTTGATGCCTTCGTCATGGCCGCTGTCATACCCTGTGGCGTGCCCAAATGACCAACCCAGTGCACCGCCAACAGCGATGAGGGCAGCGCACGCGATAAGGATCAGTGTGGCCTTCATGGGCATGCCCCTTGGCCCCAGCCGGCAGCCTCATACACCGGCGCCCAGCGCTTCAGGATGCGCTGGGGGTACTCGCGGTTCTCGCGCCAGTTGGCGGCTGTCCGGCCGGCATTGACGAGCTCCACGTGGCCCCACCAGCGCAGCGGGTCGAGCCCCTTACTCGATGCCAACGCCTGGTCACGCTGAACCCAGCCCAGGCCGCCGTTGTAGCCGGACAGAACCATGGCCATTCGATCGCATGGGCTGGTGCCCCGCACACGGTCGAGAATCCATTTGTCGTAGCCCACCATGGAGCGCAGCGCCCAGGTCGGATTGGTGGGTTGGCATTGGGCCGGGGTGAGCTTGTTGAGCTGGCACCACCAGGCGGCCGTAGAGGGCATGAACTGGGTCAGGCCCTGAGCACCCACTGGGCTGACTGCGCCAGGCCGCCAGGCGCTTTCCTGGTGGACCTGGGCGGCCAGTGCGGCCACCGGGGCGTCCAGGCCCCATTGGGAGTGAGCTGCGCGGGTCAGCTCGTTGCGGTACCGGTTTGCTGCAGGTGGTACCTGCGCGTCAGATGGCTGATGCCATGCGAGGGCCGTGGCAACAGCGGCGGCTACGAGCCACGGCACCAGGCGGTGCCAGGTGGGCGGGCGGCGCATGGTCAGGCCCCCAGGCCCATGGTGAGCATCGTGGCCGCCACGATGACGGCCCGGCGAATCATGGCCCAGCCCATCAGGCGGATCATGGCCTCGTCGGTCACCGAGTGCAGGCTGCAGGTCTGGGACTCGGCATCACAGACCGCCACCTCAACCTCTTCGCCCTCCAGCTCTTCAAGCGCCAGGAACGAATCGGGCCGGGCGTAGGGGAACAGGCTGCGGTCGATCCAGTAGCCGACCACGGCGGCCAGCGTGACCAGGCTGGCCTTGTAGAGGCTGGTGGGCAGCTGCTGTGGCGCAATCATCCAGACCAACACCGTCAGCAGCAGTGCCGCAAACAGCCATTCGAGCATGCGCGGAGCGCGCAGCGACTTGGGGAGAGTGGTATGTGTGCTCATGCCCAGCATGTTGCTGGGCAGAGTGGTGAGCGCGTTAGAGGGAGCGCTTCAGAGAAGCTCAGTCAATTGGGGAGCAGCTGCTATCCATCACGATCTTCAGGCTCACTCATCTGCTCAAAGATCAGTACAAAAATTTCAGCCATTCTCACCATTGATGCGAGGGCATAGATGCCTGAGGTGACGACCAACGTCGAGGCGTTGGTGCTCAGTCCAGACTCCGTTTCAATGAAGAAAAACGCAACGACACAGATTGCCGACAATGACAGACAGCTCCAGATTGCTGACCTCAAGTACTGCTTGATCTGCCCCAGCTTGTTTTTGCGCTTCAGCTGACGCCCGATCTGCGTGGTTGAGAGTGACATCAGGATTGATAGCGCGGTCGTCAGAAAGCCACCAGAGATCGCAGCAGCGGAGACGATCGCGGCCAGCAGTTCCTTCGCGAAGGAACTGGGAATTGTCATATCCCGAAACCACCACACACTTGCGCCAGCGACCGTTACGAACAACGGCCCCCAAGACTCAAGTCGCAGTCGATTGATCACTGTGTCACCCCAAAGTATCCAGCCAAGCCCGGCAGGCCCGTCGCAGCACTCGGATTCTAGAGGTGTAGGAGTACCGGTGTTTAACGACTTCTAATTCGGTCTCTGGAAACTGAAGCTTGACCTTGTGTTCGATGAGTTGGAGCAGTTGGTCCTTACCATTGATAGCGGCATCGCCGCCCCTGACATTGATCTTGTCCACAGCATCCTCGCTGCTGAGCAAGCTCTTGATCATTGCCTTGATTTTTCCAGGGTCAAGAGCACCCCCTTTTTTATGGGGTTCATTTGCGCAGAGCTTCACATAAAGCCGGGCTGCTTTGGCACCCGCAGCAGCTTCCGTCACTGACTCAGATATAGAGTCCGCGGCATTGCTGAAGGCTCCGACATTGGCGGAAATCTCGATCTCAGAGAACCTCTTCATGGCCCTCATCTTTTCCATCACTTTGTTGTCCAAGTAGGCCGAAACCGAGTAGTCGAAATGCCTTTCATGGTTGCCAGGATCGAGTGCATTGAAGTATTCAGCCATTCTGTTTGGTCCAACACCGAACTGGTTGTTGAGGACCAATAACCACTTCTTCGTTGGCAAATACAGGGCAGACGTCTCTTCGCCAAAGTTCTCATTGACTTCCAGGGAAACGTCTTTGATCTCAGAGTTCGCACTCAGGCGACCAGGCCCAATTTCGCGCTGTCGCGCAAAGTCAAGGTGAAAAGCAGGGTGCGGAACAATGTTGTCTGCCGCTTCGCGCTCGACGCGATCAAGTCTGAAATCGCCACGCCATCTTTGCCCTAGAGGAAGCCCCATGTACTCGTTGAGTGTCGTACTCAGTTTTTGTGTTTTTCCATCAGTCCACTGCACCTCGAACAGGTTGACGGTTACTTGCCTTGTCATGACTACTTGATCTCCCTATTGAAAATGAAAATGCCCAATCACTGCGCCCCTCTGCGCCTCAATCCCTCGCGATACAGCACCCCTCCGATCTCCCCCAGCACCGCCAGGTCATCCTCGGTGAGGTGATCGCGGGCCAGGTCCATCCAGGCCGCCAGGCGGCTGATCGCATCGTCTAGGCCGGCCTCGCTGCCCTGCAGGTCCAGCAGCTCGGCCAGCTGCTCGAAGAGGTGGATGGTGGGGTGGGCTGTCATAAAAACTTCAAGACTCAGCTCAGTCGGCGGATGTCAATCCACCCAACCTTCTTGCCTTCGTTTCGACCGCGATGATCATGAAATGGTCGACGGACTGAAAGCAAAACTTCGGTTGATTGATGAACTATCAGCGCGTCGATCTTGCTTCGTTTGAAGGTTGAAGTGGCGGCTGCGATTGCCTGACTGGCTGAGTTGAAAAAGCGGTCCTCTTGATGAGGGTTTCCACTCTGACGGAAAGTTTGGACGACATAGCTGCCTTGCTCGTGTAACTTCGAGTGGGAGCCAAGTGATTGCAATTCAATAAATTGCTTCTCTTCGACCCTCGCATCGATCAAGACACGAGAGTTCTGGTCTGGCTTCTTGAGAAGTTCAGCAATCAGCCAGATGGCGCCAAAGACAACAAAAACGATGGTCACAGCGCTCATTTGCCGCCCTTAGACGTCGCGCCTACCTGGGGATGATTCGTATTGCCCAAACTCGACCGTGACTTGACTGTTTCGACATACCTACGGACCCGATAGAGCTGATGGCCTTCGAGGTCAATCACCCTGGTCGTATTGAACTCTCGCCGCATAAATTCCAGCACCTTCTCGTCACTCGGAAGCTTTCGCATCAAGCGCAATACCTGCCTCTGATCGTCATTAGCCGCTTGGCGTGGCCTTTGCTCGACCACTACGCGGGATTGATCAGTCGAGGAGGCGACGGTCGTATTCACGTGATAGGTGTTGTGGACCACGGTGACAGGTCCAGCCTTCCCGATCTGCACGCCAAAGTCTCCCTTGACCTCTTGTTTTGGCAGCAGCTTGCGCATCCAGTCAAGCAGCCACTTGGGTATCACTGACAACGTTCATTTCCCCCGTTTGATCGTCACGCGGCCGCTTCCGTTTCCGATTTGGACACCGTGATCACCGATGTGAACTTGGTTCTGAGATCGATTTGTCATGACCGGCGCCCGCGTCTGCGATTGGGTTTGTGATCCGACACTGAGACCTGCAGACAGTAGGGCTGCTGTCTGAATAAGGTGAATTCGAGCCTCAGGTGAACACCGGCGATAGCTCTCTAAAAGCGCCACCTCAGCCGCATCAACCTGAGGCGCCTCAAATCCTCTTGTACCGGTCAAAACAAAGGCTACGTCCACCCCCATCGCAAGAATCAAAGCGATGTAGTCCGCATCCGGCCGACGTGCATCTGTCTCGTAGTTGAACTGCGTCTTTCGCGTCGTACCGGCTCGCTCCGCAAAAACGGTTTGACTCAAGCCAAGTCGTTCACGCTCCTCTCGCAGCCTGTCACCAAACGAACTCATAAAACCTCTTGACCATGGGTTCGTTCGAACCCATAATTGAGCCAACAAATAAACACAAACATGCATCAGCGCCAACTGATGTAAACAAATTAGGACGCACCACCATGCTCAAAACTCGTGCACAGGTCCGTGAAGAGTTCGCCCGCCGCGGCCAGTCCATTTCAGGGTGGGCTAAAGCAAATCGCTTCAGCTCCACGCTGGTAACCGCCATTCTTGCCGACAACGAGGCTTCTCCTCGTTACCAGTGTTTGCGTGGTGATGCACACAACATCGCCGTCGCACTGGGTCTGAAGGAAGGCGAAATCAATCGCCAGCCTAGCGCAGCCGCAGCCTGAATTTGAACCTTGGAACGTCCAATGTCCAATGTATCAAATCTTTACGACCAGCAGGGCTTCAGGCGAGATGCCCCTGTAATCGGGGGCGACTACGCCGCGCATCGTCAAGCACATCAGCCAGCTCCTGCAGGATCCGGTGGCTTGTCGTGTGAGCCGGTGTCCGACCAGGCTGCACTGCCTGGCGCCACGCCTGAGAAATCTGGGGGCCATCAATGACCCCAGCCATTTCCAGCCGAGCAGTCACCTGCAGCAGTGCTTTGCCCACGGCGTCGATTCGTCCGGCCAGCTCGTCAAATTCCAGTTCGCTCATCGCTTCCTCCTGTGTGTCGATGGGTAAATTGTTCGGCGGCGACACGTCGAACACCAGCCCCACAGCGGCAATTTGTTTGGAAGCGCTCCTGCAGAGGGGCTTCCAATGAGCCGCCGCAACTGGAAACAGGCTCGGCCCAACAGCCTGGTGCACGCCCTGCGCCTGTGCAAGGAGTTCGCACTGGAGCGGCACCACCTGAGCGTGGAGCGCATCGCCGACCGCATGGGTCAGACCCACGACAGCCTTTACAAGTGGCTTTCCTCCGGCCGCATGCCGGCCATCCTGGTTCCGGCCTACGAGCTGGCCTGCGGGTGCAACTTTGTCAGCACCTGGTTGGCGAGCAGCGCCGGCCGCATGGTGATCGACATCCCCACCGGCCGCGCCGCTGGCCAGGTCGACATGGTCGAGCTCAACAGCGGCTTCGCCGCCGCCCTGCAGCTGCTGACCGACTTCTATGCCAAGCCCGGCGGTGACCCTGCCGCCACGCTGGCGGCCATGCAGGCCCACCTGGGCCAGGTGGCCTGGCACCAGGCCAACGTAGCCCGCTTTTCCAACCCCGAATTGGAGTTCGAATGACTACCAAGACCATCCCCCTGGCGGCGGTCAAGGATGCCTTGATGCTGGCTATCTTGCGCAGCAAGCGCCCAGACATGCACATGGGGCGCTTTGCAGCCTTCACGCAATACCCCATCCATAACATCGGCTGCCGCGAGGCCATTCGAGGCCATGCCCCGTACCCACATATGCGCATGCACCTCGGGTTCATGTGCAAAGGCTCCTTGGACAGGCTGCTGCTTCGCATCCGCTGTGAGCATGGCCTGGCCCGTGTGCACGAGATCTGGGGCGTGGGGCTGCGCGCCCTGGAGGCTGAGTTTGACCAGGGGGTGATGCGATGAGCTCCACCACCACCTATGAGCTGGCGGGCCCCATCCGCAACGCCTGCGAACTGTTCCGTCTGCTGGCTGGGCACGAGCTGCTCGGCCTGGCCCCCGGCGAGATCGCCACCGGCCTGGGCGTAGCCCCGAGCTGGGTCAGCAAGAACCTGCCAGCCCTGGCCACCACCGGCTTTGTGGAGCAGGTGCAAGGCACCAACCGCTGGCGGCTGGGTGTGCAGTTTGTGCGCATCGCCACCACGGTGGCCACCAACCTCAACCAGGCCCGCCGCCAGCTTGACGACATCAGCCACCGCTATTCCGTTCCCCTGTAACCGCCACTGAATCGAGAACACCATGGCCAAGAAACCTACCCCAGCCCCTGTCAGCAAAGAAGTGGCTGTGAATGCTGAAGTGATCGCATCCGACTTCTCTGCCGCCAACGCCCTGGCCCTGATCACCCGTGAGACCGAGGCCCGTACCCGCGCCGTCGCCATCCAATTGGGCTACCAGTTGCCCGCCGACTGCACTGACCCTGACCTGATCCAGCGCGATATATCGGCCAACATGCGCCGCAGCGTGGAGGCCTGCCTGGAGGTGGGGCGTGGCCTGGCAGTACTGAAGGCAGCATGCCCACACGGGCAATTTATGGAGCGCTTGGACTCGCTCGGCCTCGAGGCGCGAGTAGCCCAGCGCTTCATGCAATCAGCTGCCAAATTCGCAAATGCGGCGTCAACACCGCTTTTGAAGGCTGCCGGTAACCAGACCAAGCTCTTCGAAATGCTCGTCCTGGACGATGAGCAGATCGAAGAACTGGAGCTGACCGGCCAGACCGGCGAACTGAGCCTGGACGACATCGCCACGATGTCGGTGAAGGAGTTGCGTGCAGCCCTGCGCGAGGAGCGCCAGGAGCACAAGGCCAACAAGCAACTGCTGCAGAAGAAGAACGACAAGATTGATCAGTTGGAGCTGGACCAGAAGCGCATCGCCAAGATGCCGCCGGATAAAGAGCTGGCAGCCCTGATGGATGAGGCAAACCGCATCACCAAGGATGCGATAGGCGCCATCCGAGGCGGTGTGCGGGCGGCTCTGAAAGCCCTCAAGAACCACCCCGATGACAACGCCGTGCTGATGGCCGGCCTGGTGGGCCAGATCCAGGCCGACCTCAACGCCCTGCGCCAGGAGTTCGACCTGCCCGACGTGAGCAATGCAGCCGATGCGCAGCTGGCCTCAGAAGTCGCCCAGTGGGCGAAGTGATCGGCACCACACCCCGAACGCATGTCCATCAATCCCGTGATTGCCCAGCGCCTGGTCCTGGTGGCCCAAGAGGCTGCCGCTGCCGCCCCCGGCGGCAAGCAGGCGATCTACGCCGCAGCGTGCGCCGAGCTGCAGATCAGCCTGGCCACCCTGCACCGACATCTGAGGAAACTGACCGTGAAACCCGAACGCAAGCAGCGCAGCGATGCCGGTGAGGTGTCCCTGAGCCGTGAGGAGGCGGTGGCCATCAGCGCCATGCTGATGGTGAGCCACCGCAAGACCAACAAGCGCCTGATGTCCATCGGCCAGGCGGTCGAGGTGCTGCGCGCCAATGGCGAGGTACGTGCCGAGCGCCAGGATCCCGACACTGGCGAGCTGATCCCCCTGTCCGACAGCGCCATTGCCCGCGCCCTGCGCCAGTACGGCATGCACCCCGACCAGCTCAACCGGCCCACCCCGGCCGTCGAGCTCAAGAGCCTGCACCCCAACCACGTGTGGCAGATCGATGCCAGCCTGTGCGTGCTGTACTACCTCAATGCCCGCACCGAGGCCGAGAGCGGCCTGCAGGTGATGGAGCACGACAAGTTCTACAAGAACAAGCCGGCCAACCTCAAGCGCATCGAATCCGACCGGGTCTGGTCCTACGAGGTGACCGACCACAACAGCGGTGCCATCGCCGTGAACTACGTGCTGGGTGCCGAGAGTGGTGCCAACCTGGCCGAGTCCTTCATGGCTGCCATCCAGCAACGCGAGGGTGACCCGCTGCATGGTGTGCCCTTCATCTTGATGATGGACATGGGCAGCGCCAACACCAGCGGCATGTTTGCCAACCTGGCCCGGCGCCTGCAGGTCAAACTGATTGCCCACGCCCCAGGCAACGCCCGCGCCACCGGCCAGGTCGAAAAAGCGCGTGACCTGATCGAACGCAGCTTCGAATCCGGCTTGCGCCTGCGGCCAGTTGGCAGCCTGGATGAACTCAACGCCCAGGCTCAACGCTGGGCCCGCTGGTTCAATGCCAACAAGGTGCACACACGCCACGGCCGCACCCGGTACGAGCAGTGGCTCACCATCAACCCCGAGCAGCTGCGCATTGCCCCGCCGCTTGAGGTGTGCCGCGAGCTGCTGACCCACACGCCCGTGTCGCGCAAGGTACGCGACACCTTGACGGTCTCCTTCAATAGCCGTGAGTACGACGTGCGCAACGTACCTGGTGTGATGGTGGGCGAGTCCCTTCAGATCGCCCTCAACCCCTATGCGCTGGACACGGCAGTGGTGGTCGACACCAATGCAGACGGCCAGGAAGTGCTGCACAGCATTCCCCTGGTGGCGCGCAACGACGCTGGGTTCCGGGAAGATGCCAATGTCATTGGCGAGGACTGGGCCCGCCCATCCGACACCACGCTGGATGCCAACCGCAAGGAAGTCGAGCGCTTCGCGATGGACGCTGACACCGACGCCGAGGCCGAGGCCAAGCGCAAGGCCAAGTCGCTGCCCTTCGGTGGCCGCATCGATCCCTTCAAGGTGGTCGACCAGGCGCCCGAACGCACCTACCTGCCCAAGAAGGGCACCGACCTGGCTACCTCGACCACCACCCGCCAGGCCCCGGCCCGCGTGCTGTCGGTGTTCGAAGCTGCTGCCGAGCTGGTGCGCATGGGGGTGCAGATGTCCCGCGAGACCAGCGCCCAACTGCGCGCCTGGTACCCCGATGGCGTGCCTGAAGACCAACTGGACGACGTGCGCAACCGCCTCACGGTGCGCAGCGGACTGCGCGTTGTGGCCGGGGGTGGCGCATGAGCCTGGTCACGACCCTCAACGAACTGGGCGTGACCCAGGCCGAGCTGAGCAAGGCAAGCGGGCTGAGCCGCTCGGCCACCAGCCGCCTGGTCGCCCACGGAACCTGGCCGGCACGTGGTGCTGTCCAGGCCCGCCAAAAGCTGGAGGCGCTGCTGCGCGAGCGCGGCGCCACCGCTGACCAGGTGCTGGCAGCCCTGTTTGTGCAGCCCCTGAAAAAAGTTGACCCCGCCGAGTTGCACCTCGGCGAGGTCGTCCCCGAGAGCCCAGAACCAACCGAAACCCCTGAGGAGGTATCCATGCTACTGCAGAACGCTGCTTTGACCCCCGAGGCCCGCCGTCACTTCGGCCTGCCCCGCAACCCCTTCGTGGACGATGTCCAGTCGCCCGACGATGTGTTCCAGACCGCCTCGGTGCGCTACGTGCGCGCCACGCTGATGGACTGCGCCAGTCACCACGGCTTCGTGGCCATCGTGGGCGAATCCGGGGCTGGCAAGACCACCCTGGCCGAAGACCTGGAGGAGCGCATCAAGGCCGACAAACGCGATGTGCTGATCATCCGCCCCTATGTGCTGGCCATGGAAGCCAACGACCAGAAGGGCAAGACCCTCAAGAGCAGCCACATCGCCGAGGCGATTGCCGCCGCCCTGGATCCCCAGCTCAAGGTCAAGAGCAGCCCTGAGGCCCGGTTTGCCCAGGTGCATGCCCTGCTCAAGGCCAGCCGCCGCGCCGGCCGACGCCACCTGCTGGTGATCGAGGAGGCTCACTGCCTGCCCACGGCCACCCTGAAGCACCTCAAGCGCTTCCTGGAGCTCAAGGACGGTATGCAGCGCCTGATCGGCGTCGCCTTGATCGGTCAGCCCGAGCTGCGCGACCGCCTCGGCAGCCAGAACGCCGAGGTGCGCGAGGTCATGCAGCGCTGCGAGGTGGTCGAGCTGGAGCCCCTGGACGGTGAGCTCGAAGGCTACCTGCGCCACAAGTTCGCCCGCTTCGAGCTGAAGTTCGAAGACGTGTTTGCCGAGGACGCGGCCGATGCGATCCGCGCCCGCCTGGTGCACATCCCACGCGGTGGCAAGGCCACCGATGCCCGCAGCGAATGCCACCCCCTGGTGGTGAACAACCTGGTGTGCCGTGCCATGAATGCCGCCGCCAAGGCCGGCTGGCCGAAGGTTGACGCCCAGGTGATCACCCACTGCTGAGCCGAGGAGTACTCCCCATGAAAACCACCTCTGAACTCTCCCGCTGCGAGCAGCTCGGCGTGTGCCAGGCCTACGGCACATGCACCAAGTGCTTGATGGCCGGTCAGCGCCATCCCTTCGCGCCTGGCGTGATCGAACCTGACCACCAGGTGCCTCCTCGGAGCTTCGCCATTGCAGTGTGGGCCCTGGTCGCCCTGGCGCTGTTCACCATGGGCGCACTGATCTGGGTTGCCCTGGATGTGGGCGGCCTGATCCCTCACCTTTGGATGCTGGTGTCGTGAGCGAGATCTCGTGCCCCACCTGTGGTGTCGAGCTGACCATGACCCAGCTCTTCGCCAATGAGGACTCGCATCGGGCCTTTGCCCGCCTGGCGGACGTGTCGATTCCCCTGGGTTCGCGGGTGATGCAGTACCTGACACTGTTCACCCCGCCCAAGACCCGGCTGACGATCCCCAAGCAGGTCAAGCTGATCTTGCAGTTGCTGCCCGATCTGGAGCGCCAGGCCATCACCTTCAAGGGCCGGGACTGGAGCGTTCCGCTGCAGGCCTGGGCCCTGGGTATCGACCAGATGATGGCTGCCCGTGATGCTGGCCGGCTGGACCTGCCGATGTCGGGCCACGGCTACCTCTACGCCATCCTGGCCAGCATGGCCGATCGCGTGGAGGGATCTGCCGAGGCCCAGCGTGAGCAAGAGCGCCGCAACCCGGGCAGGCAAGCCACGCCCAACTCACCAGGCCCGGTGAGCGTGGTGGCGGCATTTGCTGCCGCGCCTGCACCTGTCCACACGTCACCGCCTGCACCTGTACCCGGCACCAGCCCACTGGTGCGCCGCATGCGTGAGGAGATGGCCCGCAAGGCCATGTCCGCCCCCAAAACCCCAGGAGAACCATCGTGACGAAACCCACCCATGAGCCCCGTGGCCGTCCGCGTTACACGCCGCAGGCCCGCCCGATCAACGCGGTGCCTCCAGCCCAGTACGACGCCATGCGCGCCCCGGTCTACAAGACCGCACCAGCCCCAGCCACCCGCACGGGTGCGCTGGACTTCAAGCGCATCGAGAGCCGCGGCTTTCGGTGCTGAGTTGTCCCGCACAGGAGAAGCCCAATGGCCGACATCGATCTGCCCTCAACTCAGAGGGCCAACCCCGAGAAGCTGGAGCGCTCGAAGCTCCTGACGCATCAACTTCTGCATGTCTGCCTCCAAGACGAGAGCAGCGACGTCGTCATGAATGCGCTGCTGAGCGCTCTGATCAACGTGGCCTATGCCGCCAACCGCCTGGAAGAGATGCCTAGCCGCATGGCGATGTTTTTGAACGAAGTGGCCCACGTCCAAGCCAACTTCACTTCGCCCACCCCCAAGCATTGAAAGAGTCTTTCCTATGACAACAGAACAAATCCCAGCCGGCTATTGGCAAGACGCCGCTGGCAACCTGATCCCCGAGTCCAAGGTCAAGGACATCGACAAGCTACGCCACCAGGTGGTGACCGATCTGTGCCTGCTTGCCGAACAGGCCCAGGCCGGCCTGCGTGCGTTCAAGGTGAATGCGATGCTGGAGGTCGCCGCCCTGGTGGCCACCAGCATGGAACAGTACGGCGTGAAGTCGGGCGGCGAGAAGGGCAATGTCACCCTGATGTCGTTCGATGGCCAGTACAAGCTGGTGCGCTCCATGCAAGACAAGCTGATGTTTGGCGAGCAGCTCATGGCGGCCAAAGCGCTGATCGACGAGTGCGTGCACGAGTGGAGCGAGGGCGCCAACGACAACATCCGGGTGTTGGTCAATCACGCATTCCAGGCCGACAAGGAAGGCAAGATCAACGTGGGCCGCGTGCTGGCCCTGCGCCGGGTCAACATCGACCACCCCAAGTGGCAGGCGGCCATGCAGGCGATCGCCGACAGCATGCAGACGGCCAGCACCAAGCCGTATGTGCGCTTCTACAAGCGTGTGGGCACGACCCAGGAATACCAGCCGATCCCGTTGGATATTGCGGCGATCTGAGGGGCGAGAAGATGAAAACTCAACCAGTTGAGGTGCGTCGACTTGCTGGGGTGATCGCCGACAAGATTGAGGACGGCACGCTGTTCCTTGCCGGAATCTACCCACGTCGGGTCTTGGCGGAGGTAATTCGCGAGCTGTTGCGGTCTGAAGTGGCGGCCTGTGGTCGGGCGCGGTCGTTGAGTGACGTCCTGGCGGTGTGCAGTTCCCGGCTGCATGCCGCCGCCGATGCCGGCCTCCTGATTAAGGACGATGCAAGTGGATGGAGTCCGCAGACTGTGGCGCACTACATCGATGCAGTTCTTCCCGACTTTGACCTTGCTGCTATGCGCGATGGGGAGGGCTGATGATGTCTCAGGTCCACCCCACAGAGACGACTGCCCGCCCGGCCCAGTTGCAGGCCAACCTGGCCGGTGCCTGGAAGACCGTCCTGACCTTTGACGCTGGTGACGACGCTGCCAGCGACAAGATCCAGCAAGGCGCACTCCTACTGCATGAAGCCTCGCCTGCCACCAGCTACCGCATCACTACGCGTGATCGGTATCCAGTTGTGTTGCGCCACTTGGGCAAGAACACCTACGGCATCTGGATGGATGCCAAGCACCACCAGTGATGTCTCCCTGGTCGGCCTGGCCGACTTTCCCCTCGGCCTGGCTGAGGGGCTTTTTCAAAGCTCACCACGGTGGTGGGCTTCGCAAAGGAAAGGACACCCCATGACACTCAAAGTGACTAGGACAGCGCAGCGCACCACCATCCGTGCGACAGGGTCCGATGCTGCGCGGTTGATGCACGCGCTCGCCACCCGGGGATCTCGGGAGAGCCTCGAAAGCATCGTCAGCGGGCTAAATCCCGTCCCAAAACGTCCCAATCTGCAAACCCAGGCATCCGGTGCGGCTACGGCCTCCAGCGGCTCCAGCGCCTCGCTTTTGGGGGCGGCATGAAACTGGCCAAAAACGGTGTTGAAACCGTGGGTGCAGTGACCGGTATGGCAGGTGCCCTGCTGCTGGCCATGCCCGCATTGCCGGGCTGGGGCTTCGGCGCGTTCCTGGTCAGCAACGCGGCCTGGTTGGTGTTCAGTGCGCAGCGCCGCCTCTGGCGCATGTTCGCCCAGCAATGCGTGTTCCTTGTCTCCAGCCTGCTGGGTCTGTGGAACTGGTGGCTTGGCCCGTTGCTGCTGGGGTGAGTCAATGGCTATCAAACCCGTCAACCGCAACAACGACCTGGCCGCGATCCACATCGCGCAGAAGGCCCTTGGCTTGTCGGCCGACGATGCCAGCGCTTTGAAGCTGGCCATCACCGGCCAGGCCAGCGCCGCCAAGATGACGACAGCCCAGCGCCGCCAGTACCTGGCCCACCTGAGCGGGCTGCAGGCCCGAGCAGCTCGGGATCGGGGCGAGAAGCCGGCGTACGAGCCCGTGCGGCCAATGGCGCAGCGCAGTACGGCCGACGACCAGGACGACCGTTGGGCCAAGGCGCGGGCGTTGTGGCATGCCCTTGCCCAGGCCGGCCAAGTGCATACCGACACCGATGCAGCGCTGATGGCCTACGTGCGCCGCCAGGCCAAGGTGGACGCCTGGCGCTTCCTGAACACGCACCAGGTCAACAACGTGATCGAGGCGCTCAAGCGCTGGTGCCGCCGAGCCGGCGTTGAGGTGGCCCATGGCTAAGCGCCCACTCAGCCTGGCTGAGCTGGCCCCACTGGTTCAGGCCACCCCGCCAGACTTCCCGGAGATCTGGAGCCAGATCGCGGCCAGCCTGTACTCCTGCATGTTCCAGGAGATGAACGCCGACCGTGCCGAGCAGCAGCTGCAGCAGCGCGAGCTGATGCTGATCGCCCGCATGAGCATCCAGCTCACGATCAGCCTGGCCAACGACATCGGCGGCGATACGGTCTACATCCCTGTGGGCCACTACATGCGCGCTGGCGAGACCGCCCGCAAGGTCATCACGGCCTTCCGTGGCAACAATCACCAGCAGGTGGCTCAGGATCTGGGCATCACCGTTTCACGTGTCCGTCAGATCCTGCGTGAGTACCAGCGCAGCGAGTTCGAAAAGCGCCAGGGTCAGCTCACCCTGGACTGACCAGGCGCCCGATCGGCGGCGCCTGGTTTTCCCCCTTTATCCTTCTGTTCCCGCCCGCTTGCTCGACGAAAAGTCGAAAGCAAAGCTCTGAAGCGCTCTTCTGAGCCTCAGCAGCCCATCAGTCCGAAAGTTCGGACATGGGCAACAAAACCTCCCCCTCCAAACCGATCCACGTCTTCAAGCCAGGCCGTCATACGACCTGGAAGGGAGAAACCATCGAGTTCAGCCAGGCCGACCTGGAAGCAGCTGCGGCTGCCTACTCGCCGGCCCTGTGCAAGGCCCCCTTGGTGATTGGCCACCCGGCCATCGATGACCCGGCATTGGGCTGGGCCGCATCGCTGCAGGTCAATGACAAGGGCCTGTATGCCGTCCCCGAGCAGGTTGATCCGGCATTCGCCCAAGAGGTCAAGGATGGCCGCTGGGGCGCGGTGTCTGTGAAGTGGTTCCGGCCTACGGATCCGCAGAACCCCAAGCCTGGTGTCTGGTACCCGCGTCACATCGGGTTTCTGGGGGCCGCCACGCCGGGCGTCAAGGGCCTGGAAGCCCCAGCCTTTGCGGCCGGGGATGAGGGTGTCTGCTTCACCGAAGGCGTCGCCTTCAGCGAGTGGGATGACGTCACCAATGCCAGCCTCTGGCGCCAGGTGCGTGAGTGGCTGATCGGCAAGTTCGGCCAGGACGAAGCAGACCGAGTGGTGCCCAACTACCAGGTGCAAAGCCTGGAGCAAGCCGCCCAGGACGAACTGCGTGAGGCCGCTGCCGAAGCCTCGACCACTGTGGCCCCTGCGGTCGCGTTTTCCGCCCCCTCCAACCCTTCCAACCCGTCACTGGAGACCATCGTGACCCCTGCAGAGAAAGCGGCCCTTGAGGCCAAGACGGCTGCTACCGAAGCCGAAAACCAGCGCCTGCGCGCCCAATTGCGAGCATCCCAGGCGACCGAGGCTGCACAGGCCAGCGTCGCCTTCTGCGATCAGCTCATCGGCGAAGGCCGCTTGCTGCCCGCATACAAGGACGTCGCTGTGGCCACCTTGAACCACTTTGCCTTGCAGGACACCCCTGTGGAGTTCGGCGAGGGCGAAGCCAAGGCTCCGTTGGCAGATGGCTTCAAAAAGCTGCTGCAGTCCCTGCCGACCCAGGTCGCGCTTGGCGAGGTGGCCACGGCCGCCGCCGCTGCAGGCCAGGCCGCTGACGTGGAGTTTGCGGCGCCTGGCGGTTTCAGCGTCGACACCGACAGCCTGAGCCGCCACCGCAAGGCCACCACTTACATGAAGGAACACCCCTCGGTGTCCTACATCGACGCCGTCAAGGCGGTTTCCTGATCCATCTGGATCTCTCTCAACCCTGCTGATTGGAGTCATACCTCATGAGCCAGCAATCCATTCCGCTTTTGGCCCTTCCGGTCATGGCGACTACTGCCATCGCGGCGCAACGCTTCGTGACGTCTGTCGGCGCGCAGGCCGGTGCGGGGGCAAACACCGTGGGCGTGTCTCGTACGGCGGCCGCCATCGGTGAACGCACCACGACCGACGTCATCGGTACCACCGTGGTTCAAACAGGTGCTGCAGTGGCCTCCGGCGCCACGCTCCAGTCCGATGCGAACGGCAAGGCCATCACCTGGGCGAGCGGTGCCCGCGTGGCGGTGGCCCTGGAAGCTGCCACAGCAGCTGACCAGTTCATCGAAGTACTGCTGATCCAGAACGCTGCCTGATCGGGCGGCTGCTTTCTCAATCTCACTTTCTTGGAGCACTCATGCCTCAAATGACCACTAGCCAGGCGCGCGTCGTCGACGTTCCCTTGACCACCATTGCGCAGGGTTACAAAAACGCCGAAATGGTCGGCAACCTGCTGTTCCCGTATGTGCCCGTGAGCCTGCGTGCCGGCAAGATCATTGCGTTTGGGCGCGAAGACTTCGCGCTGTACGCCACAGGGCGCGCACCCGGCGCTGCCACCAAGCGCGTGCAGTTTGGCTATGCATCCGGCAGCTATGCGCTGGAAAGCCACTCGCTCGAAGGCCTGCTGCCGGTCGAAAACATGCAAGAGGCCTCGGCGGGGCCTGGCATCGATCTGGGGTCGATCACTGTTGCCAAAACGCAGTCCATCATCGCGCTGCGCCTGGAAAAGGCCCAGGCCGACCTGGCCACCAATGCCGCCAACTATGCGGCCAGCAACAAGACCACCTTGGCCGGCACCAGCCAGTGGAGCGATTACTCGGGTGTGTCCGACCCGATCAACGACGTCGAAGCGGGCAAGGAGGCGGTGCGCAAGCAGATCGGCCGTCGTCCCAACACCGGTGTCATGGGGCCAGCAGTGCTCGCCAAGCTCAAGCAGCACCCCAAGATCCTGGACCGCATCAAATACACCGGGCGCGATGTGCCGACCTTGGAGCTGATCGCAAGTCTGTTCGGCCTGCAGCGCCTGGCGTGCGGCGAGGCGGTCTACGACACCAGCCCTGGTGGCGCTGCACCCGCGTTCGGGGACGTCTGGGGCAAGTCCTTGGTGCTGGGCTACACCGAGACCGGTAGCCAGGCCGACCAGGGGCTGCCCACCTACGGCTACACCTACCGCCTGGGGGGCTATCCCATCGTGGAGCAGCCGTACTACGACCGCAACACCAAGAGCTGGGTTTACCCGGTGACCGATGAAGTGGCCCCGGTGATCGCCGGTGCTTCGGCCGGCTACCTGATCAGCGGCGCGGTCGCCTGAGCACGCCATGGCAACCCGCAAGAAGCCCACTCCCGTGAGCGCTGCAGCCCGCCAGGCTGTGGCTGCTGCCCGCCAGCAAGAGGCTGGCGAAGTGGTGACCGTGGTGGCCATCGAGCCGCTGCGCATCGACGGCATCGACGTCGCGCCCGACGAGACCATCGACATCGATGTCGACATGGCGGTCGACCTGGTTGAGCGCGGCCTGGTGCGCGCTGCTGACGCAGTACCGAAAGAGGGCTGACCGTGACCTACGCCACGCAATCCGACCTGGTGGATCGGTTCGGCGACGCCGAGCTGATCCAGCGCACCAACCGTGCGGGTGGCAACACCATCGACACGGCGGTGCTGGGCCGGGCGTTGGCGGATGCTGACGCCGAGATCGACGGCTACCTGGCAGCCCGCTACCAGTTGCCGATCGCCATGCCACCGGCCCTGCTGGTGCGCCTTGCGGCCGACATCGCCCGGTACCACCTCTATGACGATGGTGTGCCCGACACGGTGAGCCAGCGTTACACCGACGCCGTGGCGCTGCTCAAGCGCCTGTCGACGGGTGAGGTGCAGCTGGTGGGGGCTGCGTCCGTGGTGGTTGCACCCAACACGGCCGAGATCCCGGTGCTGTCGCGTAGCCAGCCTCGCCAGTTCGGGCCCGACCAGCTCGCTGGCTACTGAGGAGCGCGTCATGGACCTGCAGTTTGTGATCGACCGCCTCAAGGCCCAGCTCAGCGGCATCCGCCAACTCGGTGGTGCTGCTGACCTGGACACAGCGCTCAACGGCTCGGTCAGCGTGCCAGCCGTGTTTGTGATGCCACAGGCTGAAAAAGCTGCCGTGACGGACATGGTCACAGGCCTGGTGCGTCAAACCTTCGCGCAGAACTGGGGCGTGATCCTGGTGGTGTCCAACCGCCGCGATGCCACGGGTGCTGCAGCTCTGACCGATCTGGCGTCACAGCGTCAGGCCGTACGCCTGGCACTGGTGGGCTGGGTGCCTGACGCGAGCACGGGGGAGCCCGTGTACGCAACTGGCGGGCAGCTGCTGCGCCTGGACGGTGAAGGCCGTCTGTGGTGGGTCGACTCGTTTGAACTCAAAACCTATTTCCGGAGCAACTGATGGCTACCAAGAAACCCGACGACCAGGCCCAGGCCAGCACCGAACTGGATGCAGGCGCCACCTCTGCGCCTGTCGCGCCGACTGCACCGATCTCGCCGGCTACGGCCGCCGCACCTGCGCCTGCAGCCCCCGCCGGCCCGGCCGTGGACGACTTCCACGGTCAGGGCGGTGAGTACGAAATCGTCAACGGCGTGCGCCGCCTTGTGTCGCGCACCGAAGTGATCGATCCGACCCGCGCCTGATGGCGTGAACCCAACCCGCTGAAAGGACTGCCGTGGGCAAGAAAATCATGAAGCTGGCCGTGCTGGCCAAGATCGAAACCGTCAAGGGCACTGACCCTGTGCCCACTGGTGCAGCCAATGCCATCTTGGTGAGCGACCCCCAAGTCACGCCACTGGAGGGTGAGACTGCCACGCGCAACAACGTCAAGCCCTGGTTTGGTAGCGAGGGCTCGGTGCAGGCCTCCCAGTACTCCAAGATCTCCTTCAGCGTGGAGCTGGCCGGGGCCGGTGCTGCCGGCACCAAGCCCGCCTGGGAGCCGCTGATGCGAGCCTGCGGGTGCTCCGTCACCGTCTCGGCCGGCGTTTCGGTGACCTTTGCGCCGGTCACCAATGGCATTGAATCACTGACCCTGTACTGCAACATCGACGGCACCAACCATGTGCTGACCGGTGCGCAGGGCACCGTGAAGATCGCAACCGATGCCAAGGGCATCCCGAAACTGCAGTTCGAGTTCACGGGCCTGTTCAATCCTCTGGCTGCCGTCGTCTTGCCGACTCCGGTCTACACCGCGTTCAAGGATCCGGTACCGGTGAACAAGGCCAACACCACGCTCAGCTTGCACACCGTCAGCCTGGCTGCCAGCAGCTTCAGCTGGGACATCGGCAACAAGGTGGTCAAGCGCGACCTGATGACCGTCGACTCGGTGGAAATCACCGACCGCGAGAGCGTGGGCCAGGTCGTGTTCGAGAACACCGACATCGGCGTGAAGGATTGGGTGGGCGCCGTGCTCGCCAACAACAAGGGTGTGCTGCAGCTCATTCATGGCAAGACGGCCGGCAACATCATCGAGATCAATGCACCGCTGGCTCAGCCGCAAAAGCCGACCTACTCGGACAGCGACGGCATCCAGATGATGAACCTGCCGCTGGCGTTCTGCACTGGTGCTAACGGCAACGACGAGTGGTCCATCGTGGTTCGCTGATCACCCGCTACCCAAAAAAACCTTCACCAACAAAGCTCTCACCTGTAGGAAAAAACCATGTCCGTCGTGCTTGCAAGCATCGCTTTCTGGGCCAATGGCCACCTCGATCTGATCGGGGACTTCGGCAAAACCGAGACCATCAAATTTAAGGCTCGCTTCAAGCGGCTGAAGTCCAGTGAGCAAAAGAACCTGGCCGAACGGCTCACGGCCGGCTCCATCAATGACGTCGAGCTGCTCGACCTGGTGCTGCTGGACTGGGAGCTCAAGAGCGCAACGGGCGAACTCATTGCCTACACGCCGGCCATGCGCGCCGAGGTCTTTGAGGAATGGGCTGGCCTGCAAGGTCAATTTGTGCGCACCTACTTTGAAGTGCTCAACGGTAAGGCTGCGGAAAAAAACTCCGAGGCGCCGTCCGCCACCACCTCCGAGCCGACGGCGCCGACCGCCACGTCGTAAGCCCTGAGCTGCGCGAGCAGTGCGCAGCGCTCGGCATCGACCCCGCCCAGCTGGTGCCGCCTGAACTGCAAAAGGACAGGGAGGACGACTTTGAGCTCTGGCCCGAGCACTGGGCAGCCTGGGAAGTCTTCCTCTCTTGCCGTACCCAATGGCGAATCCTGGTCGGCATGGGCGGCATCCAGTACCAGGGGCTGGACTACCCAGCGTTGGAGAGCGCGATGCGCATGCTGGGCCTCAAGGGCAAAAAGCGCCGCGATGCGTTCTGGCAGCTGCAGGTGTTTGAAGACGAGGCGCTGGACGTCATCAACCGGGGGCGCTGATCCCGGTTCCCTGAACCGAATTTCTGAGACCTCTTTTCCCTATGGCCAACCCCATCAACGTCGGCGTCAGGTTTTCGTTGGATGCGGCTGCACTCAAGTCCGGGGTGCAGCAGGCATCTCGCGATTTCAGTGCACTGGGGCAGGCCGCCACTGCCGCCTCGGGCACGGCATCCGGTGGCCTGCAGCAGGTCTCGCAACTCACCCAGTCAGCCACCGCCTATGCGCGGCAGTTCACCCAGGCTATCTCCCAGCAAGGGAGTGCTGCCAGCGTTTCCTACGGCTCATACCTTCGGCAGCTCACTGACGTCACCAAAGCCCAGGAGCAGGCCAACACCGTCCTCAAAAATACCGGTGTGTCGGCTGCGCAGACGGCTGCTGCGCTGCGCCAGGTGCCGGCCCAGTTCACCGACATCGTCGTCGGCCTGCAGTCTGGCCAGGCGCCCATGACCGTGCTGCTGCAGCAGGGTGGCCAGCTCAAAGACATGTTCGGTGGGGCCGGCAATGCCGCCAAGGCCTTGAGTGGCTATGTCATGGGCCTCGTCAACCCATTCACCGTGGCCGCAGGGGTGGCCGGCGCCCTGGCTGTCGCGTACTACAAGGGCAGCGAGGAAGCCACCGCCTACAACCGCGCCATCGTCTTGACGGGTAACGCCGCTGGGGTGACGGCCGGCCAGCTGCAGGCCCAGGCACAGGTGATCTCGGCCACAGCAGGCACTACCCAGTCCGCCGCAGCCAGCACACTGGCCCAGATCACCGCCACCGGCCGCGTGGCATCAGAGCAGTACGCCAGTGTGGCTGCCGCCGCCTTGGGCATGGAGAAGGCCGGCGTTCAGGCGGTTGAGAAGTCCGTCGACCAGTTCTCTGCTCTGGGCCAGAAGCCTGTGGAGGCGTCACTCAAGCTCAATGAGCAGACGAACTACCTCACGGCCGCTGTGTACCGCCAGATCAAGGCCTTGGACGATCAGGGCCGCTCCAGCGAAGCCACGGCTCTGGCTCAGCAGACCTATGCTGACGCCATGACAACCAGGTCGGCCCAGATCCGGGCGGATCTGGGGCTTCTTGAGCGCGCCTGGGGTGGCCTCACGGGGGTGGCCAAGTCGGCTTGGGACACTATGCTTGGTGTCGGTCGTGCCGATACTGCGCAGGACAAACTGTCCAAGATCAGCGCTCGCCTGCAGCAGCTGCAGTCCGAGGCCGCTCGCGATTCCTCCTTTGGTGAGACGAAGGGCGGTGCTGCGACGGGAGGGGCGAGCTCCGGCTCGAAAGCCAAGCGAGATGCCGAGATCCAGTCATTGCAGGCTCAGCAGGCCGCGCTCAATGGCATTGTCTACAGCCAGAATGCTGCGGCCAAAGCTGCCTCAGACAAGGCGGAGGCCGAGGCGCTGGGCGTGAAGTGGGCGCAGGACGGCGATCGCTACCTCTCCAAGCAGCAAACCCTGCGCAAGGAAATAGCTCGCGCCGAGGCGGAAGGGGCCAAGCTCATTGAGGCTGGTCTGCTCAACCAGGCTCAGCTCAATGAACGCATCCGGGCGATCAAGGACAAGAACACCGACGCCACGGGTCAGAGCGAGGTGGCCACCATCCAGGCCAAGACGCTCGCAGCACAGCAGTACCTCGACACGCTCAAGAGCCAGGGGCTGGAAGCCAAGAAGCTGACCGAGGGCGAGCAGCTCGTCATCCAGATCAAGCAACAGCTCACCACGAGCCTCACCTCGGTGCAGCGCGCAGAAAAGCAACGCGCCCTGGCTGCGGCCGAGGCCCTGGCCGTGGTCGACAAGCAGGTGCAAGGCGAAGAGATCCGGCGCAAGGGCCTGCAGGACTCCAAGAACGCCTACGACGCCCTTGTCGACGCCACTCGTCGATCCGCTGATCAGACTCGCACTCAAACCGACGAGCTCGAAGCCTCCAATGCCATGTGGGGCAAAGGGAAGGTGGCAATTGAGGAATACAGGCTCGCGCTCCTCCAAAAGCAAGTCGACTCAATGAACGAAAAGCCCGACTCCTACCGGGCTGACTACATCGCTGAGAAGGAACGCGAGCTCGAGGAGCAGCGCCGCAAGGTGGCTGCCACCCGCGAGGCCGAGTACAAGACCCTGTCTGAGAAACAGCAGGAATACACCCGCCAGGTGGCCGAAGAAGCGCAGCTGTACCAGGACGAAGTGGGCATTCTTGGTCTGACCGGCCGTGAGCGTGAAAAAGTCGTGGCCATCCGCAAGGTTGAGCTCGACCTGGCCAAACGCCTGGCGGAGATCGAACGCTCAGGCGCGACGGATCAGCGCAAGCAAGAGCTGATCGACGCGGCCAATGCTGCAGCCGAGGTGGCAAAGACCACCGCAGCGGCCAAGGCCGACATGGCTGCTACCACTGACATCATCAACTCGGTGGACCGGACAGCGGCCAGCGTCTGGAGCAACGTGACGCAGGGCGGCGTGGGGGCCTTCAAGAAGGTCGGCCAGACCGTCCAGTCCGCCGTCCTGGATCTGATCTATCAACTCACCATCAAGAAGTGGGTGGTCAACGTCACAGCCCAGATCACCACCCTTTTCACGGGCGGCGGCTCTGGCGTTCTAGGTAATCTCTTCGGAGGTGGGGACTCCGTCCTGGGGTCGTTCGCATCGACGCTGGGCTCGGCCGCCACCGCCCTGACGACGGCGACCAATTCGGCTCTGGCCACGGCGCAGAGCTGGATCGGCATGACTGGCACCGCCGCCCAGGCAAGCACGGCTGCTGCCAATGGCGTGGCCTATGCCGCCACGGGCTCGGGCAGCATGGCTGCCACCATTGGCTCGTATGCACCTTACGTGGCTGCAGCCTTGCTGGCCTACAACGTGCTGAGCGGCCTCGACGGGGGAGAAACCCGCACGGGTGGGCAGTACTCGGTCGCCTATGGTGGCGAGGTCAAAAACAACCGCCGAGGCGAGTCGTATCAATACGTCGGCCAGCAGTACAACCGCGACAACAGCCTCAATGCGGACGGCACCCGCACGGCTGTGACCAATGGCCAGGCTTACCTCATCGAAGCCGATGGGATGGGCAAGCAGGAGAAGGCCGTCAAGGACGCCGTGGCGGCCACCGCCACCAGCATCAATGACACCCTGAAGGCGCTGGGCTCGAAGGCCACCACCACCGGCTATTGGGCCGGGTTGGAAACCTCTGGCAACGGTCGAGGCGGCGTGTTCTCGGGCGGCTCGCTGTCCAATGGCAAGGCCTTCGGTGAGACCGGAAAAGGCGACAACTACAGCGGGACCCTTTACGAGAAGTGGTCAACCAACAGCCCGAACAGTGAAGAGGCCATGGCCAACTTCACCCTGGACCTCAAGCAGTCGTACCTGCAAGCCCTGCAGGCCGACATGGATGAGATCCCGAAGGTCGTGGGCAACATGCTCAAGGACCAGAACGTCGAGGAGCTGTCCAGCGACGCTGTGGACACGCTGATCGCGGCCATCGGCTCGCAGATCACGGCAGTCAAGCAGTTCGGCCAGGTCGTGGACAGCATGCCCTTCGAAGACCTCAAGGGGCTGTCTTTTGATGCAGCTGCAGGCCTGGTGGAGCTGTCTGGTGGTATCGACAAGCTCAGCAGCAATCTTTCGAGCTACCTGCAGAACTACTACTCGGAGACCGAGCGTCAGGACCAGGTGCGCAAGAACATCACGGCCAGCCTGGCTGATGTCGGCCTATCGCTGCCTGCAACCCGTGAGGCATTCAAGGCCTTGGTGGAGGCCCAGGACAAGGAGACCGAGAGCGGTCGCAAGGCCTGGATCGCTCTGATGGCCGTCCAGGACGCCTTTGCGAGCGTGACGCCTTCGGCCGAGGAGGCTGCCAAAGCGGTCGCCGACCAGGCCGCCGCCGAGAAGGCGGCTGCTGAGGAAAAGGCAAAGGCCGCTGCTGATGCGGCTGCAGCCCTGAAGGCCGCCAACCAATCTGCCACCGATGCGGCCTATCAGGCGCTTCAAAACAGCGTCAGCGCCCAGAAGACCGCCCTGCAAGCCACCGAGCAGACCGTCCAGTCCACCATCAGCAAGCTCCAGAGCTTGTTTGACGCACTGGGCACCGCTGTGTCGGAGCTGTACGCCGAGAACGCATCCACAGCAGCTCAGTCGGCGGCTCAAGGCAGGCAGTTCATCGCCGACGCGGTGGCGGCTGCGCAAAACGGTGGTGCGTTGCCGGATCAAGAAGCGCTCTCTGCGGCGATTTCTGCCGTGCGGGCCTCAATCACACGCGGCAACTACGCCACGCCCGAGGACATGGAGCGCGACCGCATGGTGCTTGCAGCGCAGCTCAATGCGCTCAAAGGTGCCGCCGGTACCCAGCTCACGACCGCCGAAGAGCAGCTGAAGGCGACTCAGACCGAGATCGCCCGCCTCGACACGCTGCTGGACACCCAGAAGGCCGCACTGGACGCCTTGCGCGGCAACGTGACGGCTACGCTGTCGGTGTCGGAAGCCGTGGCCAGCCTGGCCGCCGCCATGCTCAAGGAGAGCTCTGGTACCACGACTGTGGCAACCAAGCCGACAACGACGTCGGAGAGCACTTCGGGCGCATCGTCGCAGTTTGTTGTGGGTGGCGGTGGGTCGGGTAGTGGTTCCAGCGGATCGTCGTCGTCCGGCAGCACAGGCGCATCGTCACTGTTCGTGGTCGGTGGCTCGCCTGTGAAGTCGTTCGCCGTTGGCACGGACTACGTCTCGAACGACATGCTCGCGCAGATCCACCAGGGCGAGCGCATCGTGCCAGCCGCCTACAACCGCTCGGACGCTACCAATGCCGAGCTGCTGGGTGTGCTGCAGATCATCGCGGGGCTGCTGGAGCGCTCCAGCGGCTCGGTGTCCAAGGTGGCCGACATCCTGAGCGCCGTGCAGCGCGGGCCTTTCATCATGACCAAGAGCGTTGCCTGATATGGAAGTCCTGGTTCCCATCACCATCACCGACGCGATGATCACCTCGATCAACGTGTCCGAAGACCCGACGGCCGCCTGGGTGGCCGGCAACTATGCTGCCGACGCCCTTTGCCACCGCCCCAGCACCCACAGGGTGTATCGGCGCTATACGGCTGGCTCCAGCTCCATCGCTCCCGAGTTGGATGCCACGAACTGGCAAGATCTGCGCCCCACGAACAGGTGGGCGATGTTTGACAAGGAAGTGGCCACTGCCACGACGGCGCCCAACATCCTCAGTTGGGTGATCAAGCCAGGCAACGCCAATGCAGTAGCCCTGGTGGGGATTTCTGGCGGCGAGGGGCTCACTGTTATCACGCGCGATGCCCCGGGCGGCAACGTGATCAGCACCTACACAGACAACCTGGAGGAAAGCGCTCCATCGGACTGGTGGGAGTACTGGTTCATGCCGTTCAAACCACGCACCGCAGTGCTGGTCGCCGACATCGAGCCCTATCTGGACATGGAGATCACCATCACCCTGACCGGCTCGGGAACGGTGGGCTGCGCCATGTGTGTGGTGGGCGATCTGCGCCCGCTCGGTGACACCCAGTTCGACGCGGAATGCCAGCTGGTGGATTACTCCTATGTCGACATCGACAAGAGCACCGGCAAAAACACCATCCAAAAGGGCAAGACCGCCCAGGACCTGAGCGCCGAGGTGCTACTCGATGCGAGCGAGGCCAATCGCGTCAAAGACACCATGGTGGAGGTCCTGGGCCAGCCTTGCCTTTATGTGCCCAGTCGCTACCCCCAATACCGCTACCTCTGGACCTACGGCCTGGGCGCCGGGAAGGTCAAACCCAAGAGCGCCAAAGAGGCATCGCTTCCGCTCACTGTGCAAGGACTCATCTGATGCCAACACCGACGACACCCGTGGCGGTTCCCGCCATGACCGCGCCGCCCACCTTGCCGGTGCGCGGAGACCGAACGAACTTCGGCCTGCAGGCCCAGGCCTGGACGCTCTGGGAAAAGACCTACAAGTTCCCCGAGACGATCGCGCTTGCCAACAACGTGCTGGCCAATGCCACTGCGGCCTACGACCAAGCAGTGGTGGCTGCCGCTCAGGCAGCCATCGCGACAGCCCAAGCCGCTGCAGCCCAAGGCTCGGCTGTGGCTGCCGCCAACACCCTGGCTGCTGCCCAGGCGGCCCTTGGGGCTTCCAAATGGGTAGCCGGTGCGTACGCCTCGGGCGTGTGCGCATGGTCGCCCACCAATGGCCAGCTCTACCGCACCCGGTCGGCGCTGGCCAACAGCACGGTCGACCCCATCAGCGACCCCACGAACTGGTACTCACTGGGCTTGATGTCCCTGCCCATCCAGCAGGTCACCAACACGGGTGGCAGCTTCTACGGCACGGCCAACGGTGGGCTGAACACCATCAACGAGATCACCTATGCCGGGGCCTGCTCCAAGCAGCTGCCTCAGACCCCAGCGAATGGGGATGTGTGCGTGATCGTGGTGGCCAACGGCCGCGCAGACAACACCCTGCTGGTGAACCCCACCAACCCGATCCCGATGGTGATCGGCTCCAACTCGGTCACTGATTCTTTGATGCTGGGCATCCCAGCTAACGCAGTGACCTTCAAGTATTTCGCGAGTTCCAACGTGTGGAGGTATATGTAATGGCTTCTCTTCCTGATCTTTTGGCAGGCGGTTCACGGCTGTATCGGTCTCTTCTGGCTCTGCCAGTAACGACCAGTCAAACGCTGTACGCACCTGTTGACGGCATCGTTGATTTGACGGGCGTCGGCGGCGGTGGCGCTGGGGCGTCTTACTTGAACGGCTATATCGCCACGGGAGGCGGCGCGGGTGGCTTCTGTCGGCGCATCGCGAAAGTTAAGAAAGGGGACGCCATCGTCATCACCATCGGTGCGGGTGGGACGGTGTCCCTAAACAACGCCAACGGAAGCAGCGGTGGCGCTACATCAATCGTCATTGCAAGTCAGGCGGTCAACATGACCGCAAACGGTGGTGCCGGGGGCGTCTATTCCAACTACACCGGAGCCGCGATTGGTGGCGGCGAGGGCGGCACAGCCAGTGGCGGCCAGATCAATGCCACGGGTGGGCGTGGCGGCAGTCTGCTTGGTACCAGTGGTTTCTACCCTACCGGCGGCAACTATGCCACGGGCGGCGGAGGGGTCAACGCGCTGGGGCTAGTTAACCCATATGGGGTCGCCTCAGCCACCACTGCAGGCGGTGACATCGTCATAAGTAGCGCAGCTTCTTCAGGGTATGGCTCCACTGGTGGCGGTGGCGCAAATTCGCCAGGTGCACCGCTAAATCAGGCCAACCTCACAACCGGAAGCAACGGTGGCAACGGGGTCAACTGGATGGGAACGAACTACCCGCCAGATGCTTTTGCAAATTGGGGTGTGGATCTGTCGGGAGGCGGCTCGATAGGCGTTAACGGCAGCGGAGGAACGTCCAGCACGACAGGAGGCGCTGGCGGTGGCGGTGGCGGCGTCACCGCCAACGGCGGGACATCGACCCTTGTCGCGGGCGGAGGCGGAATATTTGCAGGCGGGGGTGCTGTCGGCGGCAATTTTTCGTCGGCAAACCAAGCGACTGGCGGTTCAGGTGGCTATGGGGGTGGGGGGGGTGGGGCTGCAATTGCTACGCCGCCCGGCTATGCCCGTGGCGGCGCGGGTGGCAGTGGCTACGCGTTCATTCGTTTCTTTGCAGACCTGACACCATGAAACACATCTACAAACTTCTAGGCGCCGACGGCGCCATCTTGAACACCATCGTAGCGGACGAAGCGTTCGTTACCGAGCACCATGCGGGGCGCTTTGAACTGGTCGGCGCCGCTCCTGAGGGCCCGATGGTGGCCGTGTCCCGACACATCGCAGTCGGGAGTTTCTTTGATCGCTTCGGGACTTCGAAATGGGCGATCTTGGCCGACACCGCACCCCTGGTCCAGGCCCTGGTGCGTGACTGCAGCGCCAGGCGCTACATCGACCTGGATCGGCCCGACCTGGTGCAGGCCCTGCAGCTGCTCGTACAGGCCGGCCATGAGGTCGACGCCGAGGCCATCCTGGGCGGCGCCATCCGCCCCGAGGAGCTGCCATGAAGCGTGTAGCACTCATCGTGCTGGTGCCGCTGATCCTTGCCGCGAACCTCTGGGCCTGGATCCGGTATCTGTGGTGCACCCTGGCCAACCCCTCCGAAGGGTGGCGCCTGGCGATCAGTTGGGACCAGCTCTTCAACGCAGCGGCCAATGGCAGCGAAGACGAGACCGTCTCCAGTCGGGCCGCCCGCGCACGCAACGAGGGCCGGCGCTGGGGCTGCGTGCTGTGCCGTCTGCTCGACCGAGTCGACCCTGGCCATTGCGACCGGTCTGCCGGCGTTTGATCACTTCCAAGGAGCATTTTCATGTCTGCAAAGAACCCGTTTGTGGCTTACGCCCAGGACGCTACAGCCCCAGCACTCGACCTGGTGGCCATCGTTCCCGACGACAACAATGACCTGGTCAACGTGGTCCGCAAGATCCGTGTTGGCGTGGGCGGTGATGTGAAGGTGATCACCTATCAAGGGACCACCGTCACCTTCCAGAACTGCTACTCGGGCGAGGAGCTGGGGCCGTTTTTCGTGGCTCGCATCTTGGCGAATGGCACCACCGCGACTGGCCTGGTGGGGTACTGCTGATGGGCGCGATCGCCATGCGCATCAAGGGTAAGAAAGGCCTGTCTGCAGTACAGAGGGGCCTGGCCGTCCTGCGCAAGTACGGCGCCAACGCGCATCTGTGGCTGCCTGGCATCGGCAAGATCAACGGCCAGGAGCTGGGCAACTACCTCGCCAGCGATGGCACCGCGTCGGCCAGCTTGGACAACCCCATTGGGCTGGTGCTTGATCAGCTTTACGGGCAGGGCGCACTGGGGGCGAATCAGCTGGTATCTCCTGGTGACTTTACAAGCGGTGCATGGCAAAAGGCAACGATCACCCCAACGGGCGGGGTTGCAGACCCATTCGGAGGTAATGCAGCAACAACGCTGACGGCAGGAGCGGCAACCAGCGGCCTCTATCAGTCCGTGACGGCGGCGGCATGGTTGCAAAGTGGCATGTGGATTCGCCGCCGCACGGGGGCCGGCGTGATTCGGTTTCGTGACACATCAGCGGGCAATCCTCAGCCGTTGTCTGTTACTGGGGCGTGGGCGTACTTCCGGGCCCCCCTAAATTCCACGGCTGGACCGTATGCGTGTGTGCTGGACATCATGACTGCGGGCGACGCAGTCGATGTGTATGCACCCACGACTCAGCAAGTGCTTGGCGCCCCGGCGAGCCAGGCCATTACGGCCAACAAGCCCATGCTGCGGCGGGGGGTTATAAATTTGGCCTTCCCATCCATTCCGACGAGCGTGGGTGGTAACGGGTGGTCGACAGTCACTCCAGGTTACGCCACAGCGCCAAATGGCCGGTCTGCGACCAGGTATGCCTGGGGCTCACCAGCAAACTGCTTTGTGACCAATACGACATTGGTCACAAACGTGGCGGGAGCGTCCTACACGGGCGTGCTTCTTGTTCAGGGCAACATCGCCAACTCCCAGGCCGCCCTGCGAATAGGCAAGATGGACAGCAGTCAATCGGCCCAGGCAGCGCTAAACACCAGCACCAACGTTGTGGCAACAGGCACCAGTGGTGCGGATGTGTCCTCGGTATCCAGCACGCAGGCGTCACTCGGCAACGGCTGGACCTTGCTCACGGTAACAGCAGCTTTTGCTAATAGCTACGCGTCGTCTTTCGGTGTGATGTTCACGACAAGCGCTGCGAATGGCGACGTGTCTGTGACAGACATGGGCCTGTTTACGGGCACTCTCACCGCCCAGCAGATCCTGCAATGCGGTGGCGTTCCCCTGACCACCAGTGCGGCGGCCTCCAGCTCGGGAGGGAATTGGGGGTGGCAGTTCCTGGCGGCAAATGCGCAGCAGATGACGATGCCCTTGGCTACCGGATCGAATGGGGTTCTGTTCAGCGCAGCATCCACGGTAAGCGCGACTTGGCAAGGGTTGATTGGCAGCGGTGGACAGACCACAGGAGTGCCAGGTATAGCGCTCGCGTTGACAAACGCTTTTCAGCCGCGTGTTCTGTTTGGGTCTTCCTCCGTTGCAAACCAACAGGCGGTTTCAAGTGTCAGTGTGGCTGCAGGATCGCCCTTCGTCGTGTCCGCCCAATGGGGCCCCAGTTCGCAAAAGCTTCGGCTCAACGGTGTGCAAACGGCCTCGAACACCGTCCCGCAAGACCCGACATCCGGCAACACCATGTGTATGGGCAATTTCGCGCCAGGCGGAACGGACTACTGCAATGGGACCATATACGGCAGCGCGTTCATCAACGCCGCATCTGTCCCTGTGTCAGACATCCAGGCAGTGGAGCGATTGCTTGCCGTGTTTGCCGGCCCCACAGGAGTGCCCTTCTGATGAACTACTCTGAGACCCTCACTCTGTCCGTGCCAGCCTCCCTGGCTACGGTGGCCTCGGCCATCGGGCGCGCGATGGACCCTGACGTCGGTGGGGCTGGATCATTCCGCCACCCCATCGCGGGCTATAACGATGACCGCATCCCGATCTTCGACCTGGCCACGCTGACCACCTCCACCGCCTGTACGCCGGCGTTCAAGGCCCAGGCCCTGGTAATGCTGGCCGACCCGGCACTACTGGCCCAGGCATGCCAGGCCGACTATGCGGCCCGCTGGCCGGGCCTGACCCCGCCCAGCCTGGCCGACTGCACCGCGTTCTGTGAGGCCTTGCAAATCGAGTGACGGGTTAGGAAAAAGACGGGCGACCCCTGTCGGTGCTGTAACACCGCCAGAAGCCCCAACCTGCAGACAGTACCTGCAAGCCGGCAAGACCCGCCACTCTCGCGAGAGCGTGTCGAGCCTATCAGAGTTTTCGCAACAGGAAACAGGCTTGCTATGGAAGAAATTAGATGCGGCACATGCAGTCGCAAGCTGGGTGAGGGGGAATACACCCGCCTGGTCATCAAGTGCCCCCGCTGTGGGGCAATAAATTCGCTGAGGGCCGTGAGCCCCACCCCAGAGCGCCAGGGAGCGCCAAAACCAACTGGAGCCCCTTTTGGCACCCATCGTCCCCTGGATCGGCGGCAAGCGTCGCCTGGCTGAGCTGCTGCTCAGCCGCTTCCCATCCCACACCTGTTACGTCGAAGTGTTTGCAGGCGGTGCAGCCGTCTTTTTCACCAGGCATCCCGCCGAGGTGGAAGTGCTCAACGACGTGAATGGCGACCTGGTCAACTTGTACCGGGTGGTGACCCACCACCTGGAGGAGTTCGTCAGGCAGTTCAAATGGGCCCTGAGCAGCCGGCAGATCTTCCGCTGGATGCAGGAGACCCGGCCCGAAACCTTGACCGACGTGCAGCGGGCTGCCAGGTTCTTCTACCTGCAGCAGCAGTCCTTCGGTGGGCGTGTGGCTGGTCAGACCTGGGGCACGGCTACCACGGCCCCTTCTATCAATCTGCTGCGCATTGAAGAGAACCTGAGCGCTGCACACCTGCGCCTGGCCAGCGGTGTCTACGTCGAGAACCTCGACTGGGCGACGTGCATGGACCGATATGACCGGGCCCATACCCTGTTCTATCTGGATCCGCCGTATTGGGAGACAGAGGGCTACGGTGTGGCCTTCCCCTGGGAGCAATACGAGGTGATGGCGCAGAAGCTGCGCAGTATCAAGGGCAAGGCGATCATCAGCCTGAACGACCACCCAGACATTCGGAGGTGCTTTGCTGGGTTTGAGATGGAGACGCTGAAGATCGACTACACCGTGGGAGGCGGGGCCAACCGGGTGGAGCGTGGCGAGGTGATCATCTACAGTTGGGACCGAACTTTAGATCCGACGGGCTTGTTCTAAATGTAAATCGAGCGCATGCTGCCACCGCATTGTGGTCGAAGATTTCTATGTATAAGGTTTCAACTAGGGAGGTTCCAATGCGAATTGGAAAAGTTTTGGTGATCAATGTGCTGGCGATAGCATTAATGGCGTGTGCCCAACCAGGCTACCACTTCGAAGGTGGAAGCTTTACCCCCGTACCTAACGATCCTTGTCAGCATGTGGCCCTGGCGTCTAAAGGCGCGACTGAGTGGCTGAATACGTCCGCCGGAGCACCTGAAGGTGTTCCAGCGCAGGTTACGGCCATCGAAGATTCACGCAGCCCGGACTTCATTCGCCTGGCTTCGATTCGCTACACCTTTCCGTCAGACGATAAGTCAATGATCTGTCACGTGACGCTTACCCTAGCGAGTGGTGCTCTTGCGACCGGGGTGGTCACTATCTCTAACCCTGGCGCCCACGCACCTTTGCAGGTCAAGTGGCTCCCCGACGAAATGATCTCGGCACGGCTCGCAAAAATTGACGGTCTCACTTCAGGCAAAAAGCTATTTGTGGTTCCAGACTTGGAAAATCCTGAGATTCAGAGGTGCGTTGGACGTGAAACTGCTCTCGGATTGGGGGAGGAATTCCCCGGACAAGCCTGGGCAGTATGTAAGGCCAAATTGGAAAATGCTAAAAAATGAGAGATCTCTATGATTTGGTCAATCTGTTAATCAAGCATCAGGCCTTGATAGACGAGGCATTCGTTTGGGGCCTTTCGACGGGAGGCTTTCTAGCAGAGGAGGCTGAGAGTCGTAGGATTTTGATGGACCGAAAGTTGATAGACGAGGGCGGACGCTTCCCGTCGGATCGACTTAGGCGTGCGATCGAGGCCGTCATTCAGAAGGATCAGCCTGTTTCCTCGATTAGCCAAACTGAATGGCAAACGGTCGCCAGCAATTTCCTGGCGGGGTGAGTGGCCATCGACCGCTAGCAGCGCATCCATCAAATAGTGGCGTTCTATAGGCCACAAGCAAGCTGCCATTTGTTCATCTGGCAATTTCCTTGCTCAATCAGAAAGTCCTATGCCAGGGATTTATTGCAGGGCTGCCGGTTGGTTTATTGCAGCTGGCTTCAGGAGGTGGGCCGCTATCGTGGCAGCCTCGGTGTTTTGGTAAGCAAATGCGATGGGGGCGTCACGCCTTCCCCAGCCGCTGGCGGCTGGCAGAATCCGTTGTTTCGTTCTGTAGCAATTGA
>Ga0066798_10000140_pt1 | contig 40168 bp, 37 predicted proteins | sample PersoiDNA2013203_FD_70961 | JGI IMG/M metagenome (GOLD analysis project Ga0066798, IMG submission 70961) | Permafrost soil microbial communities from the Arctic, to analyse light accelerated degradation of dissolved organic matter (DOM) -... | ecosystem: Environmental > Terrestrial > Soil >... | reverse complement strand
GCACCCGGCTAGGTAGTCCGAAGAAAACCCAGCATCAGCAACCAAGCAACCAAGCAACCAAGCAACCAAGCAACCAAGCAACCAAGCAACCAAGAAACGACCGATGGATGTTTCTTAACTGAACAGCATTATGGCGACCGAGCTGCTTGCGCGCGGTCGCCGTAGTTTATTTTTGGGTCAGAGGACTTTGCCAGGATTCATCAGGCCGAGGGGATCGAGTGCCTGTTTGATGCTGCGCATCAGTTGCAATTCGACCGGTGATTTGTAGCGCAGGATTTCTTCTCGTTTGAGTGCGCCGAGGCCATGTTCGGCTGAGATCGAACCTTGGAACTGGTCGACGCTGTCATGCACCACGCGGTTGATACGCGCCTGTTGTGCAATGAAGTCGTTGTCGGCCACGCCGTGCGGCGCCGAAACGTTATAGTGCAGATTGCCATCGCCAAGATGGCCGAAGGTGACCATGCGGCAACCGGGCGCCGCCTGTTGTAGCAGCACGTCGGTGACGCGGATGAATTCGCCGATGCGCGAAATCGGGATGGAAATATCATGTTTGATGTTCTTGCCTTCATGCGCCTGCGCCATCGAGATGTTCTCGCGCAATTGCCATAAGGCCTTGGATTGTGCAATTGAGCTGGCGATCACGGCGTCCTTGATCAAGCCCTGCTCAAGCGCTTCACCGATCAAGGCTTCAAACAGGGTTTCGGCATGGACGGCCGATTCGTTGTCCGACATTTCCAGCAACACATATTGCGGATGCGGCTCGCTGAACGGTGCGCGTTGCGGCGGGAAGTGCTTGGCCACCAAATCGAGACAGACTGCCGACATCAGTTCAAAACCGGTCAGCGCGGCACCGCAATGCTGTTGCGCCAGGCTCAGCAATTGCAAGGCCTGGTCGGGCGTGTCCAGCGCCGCCAGCGCCGTGACCTGCGCGCGCGGTTGAGGAAACAACTTGAGCACGGCAGCGGTGATGATGCCGAGCGTGCCTTCGGCGCCAATGAACAGATCGCGCAAGTCGTAGCCGGTGTTGTCCTTGCGCAAGCCGCGCAGGCTGCTCATGATCTCGCCCTGGGCCGTGACAACTTCGACACCGAGGCACAGTTCGCGTGTGTTGCCATAGCGCAGCACACCGGTGCCACCGGCATTGGTCGACAGATTGCCGCCGATGGTGCAACTGCCTTCGGCTGCCAGCGACAGCGGGAACAAGCGATCAGCAGCAGCAGCGGCCTGTTGCACATGCTGCAGGATGCAGCCGGCTTCGACCGTCATGGTGTTGTTGAGCGGATCAACGGCGCGGATATGCTTGAGCCGGGTCAGTGACAGCAGCACGGCACGACCGCTGGTGTCCGGGACGCTGCCCAGCACCAGGCCGGTATTGCCCCCTTGCGGCACTATCGGCACCTGATATTGTTGGCAAAGTTTGACCAGGGCGGCAACTTCATCGGTGTTGCCCGGTTTGAGTACGGCCAATGCCGCTCCGGTGTAACGACCGCGTTGATCGGTCAGATAGCCAGCAGTATCGTGGGCGGCGGTGAGCACATAGGCGTCGCCAATGGCAGCACGGCAGGCTTGTAGGAAATCATTCATGAACCACCTTGTTGGTTTTTTGAGGGCGCGTACTGAGGCCTTATTGCGAGGCTTTCTGGATGGCGCGTCGGGCCAGTTCCTTGGCCGCTTTCTTGTAGGGATTGAGATACATGAGGGCGCACAGGAAGTAAATGCTGCTCAGCGCGACCTCGACCCAACCCAGCCGGATCGCCATGGACATATGATCGCTGGTGGCGCGCACGATGCCTTCAGCAAAATACAACAGGATCAGCATGGCCGACCATTGCATGGTGTAGACATCGCGTTTGAATACGCCGCGCAAGGGCAGTAGCAAGGGGATGACCTTGAGCACCAGCCACGATCCGCCCGGCCGCAACGGCGCCAGCGCCAATTCCCAGGCAACGCACAGGATGATCAGGGCGACTAGGCTGATGGCAGCGCCGAGATGGAAGAAGCGGAAGCGGGTGGTCGTCATTTAGACACCTTGCAGTTTGATGGCGTTTTGCGCGAGTCGTCGTCCCAACGCAATGGCCAGCGCACGGGTATCGTCGGAGATCGCTTGATTGCCGTTGACACCGGCCCAGTGGCTGGCGCCATACGGGGTGCCGCCAGTGCTGGTGCTCATCAGCTCTGGCTGGGTGTAGGGCAGGCCCAACAGCAGCATACCGTGGTGCAGCAAAGGTAGCATCATCGACAGCAGGGTCGATTCTTGGCCGCCATGCATGCTGCCGGTGGAAGTGAAAACACAACCCGGTTTGCCGGCTAGCGCGCCTGACAGCCATTGCGGCGCGGTGCCGTCCCAGAAGTATTTCATGGCGGCTGCCATATTGCCGAAGCGGGTTGGCGAGCCCAGCGCCAGGCCGGCACATTGTTCCAGGTCTTGCAATTCGACATAGGGCGCGCCTTCGCTCGGAATATCCGGTGCACTCGCCTCGGTCACGGTGGATACGGCTGGCACCGTGCGCAAGCGTGCATCGCAGCCGGGCACGCTGTCGACACCCTGGCCGATCAGCTCGGCCAGTTTGCGTGTGGCGCCATGGCGCGAGTAGTAAAGGATGAGGATCGTCGTAGTTGTCTGTGCCATGTTGGTATTATAGGGGCCTTTATTTATTCGTCGCTATGCTTCTGCGACTCGCATTTGAGACAAGATGCGGTGTTGCAAGCGAGCGTTTGGCGGCTTGGCATGAAGCCATGGTCGCGCTGCTTTTCGGTTAATCGATGTCACCTAATTTTTTCAAACCCATGCAGGGCCTGTCGCGCAGCCAGTTGCGCGACCTGTTGCGTTTCGCCATGCGCCGGCTGGGTGAAGACCGCTTGCCGCAGGTGGCCGGCAGCCTGACCTTCACGACGATCTTGTCGCTGGTGCCGGTGTTGACGATTGCATTGGCGATCTTCACGGTATTTCCCTTGTTCAGTACGGTGCGCGCCGGGCTGGAAGCCTATTTCGTTCAAAATCTGATGCCCAAGGGGGTGGCCAACACCATTCTTGGCTATCTTAATCAGTTCGCGTCCAAGTCGGCGCGCCTGTCGGTCGTTGGTGGTATTGCTCTGGTGCTGACCTCGGTATTGACCATGGCGACGATAGACCGGGTCTTCAACCAGATTTGGCGGGTCAAGAAATCGCGCCCCTTGTTGCAGCGCATTCTGGTGTACTGGGCCATTATCACGCTCGGGCCACTGCTCATTGGTGTGTCGATCAGCGTGACCTCTTATCTGTATTCTGCCACCAATGGCGTAGTGACCAGCGTGCCGTTGATCGGTGCCAGCTTTTACACGTTGATTTCGGTGTTGCTGACCACTGGTGCGTTCACGCTGCTGTATATCGCCGTGCCCAATCAATGGGTGGATTGGCGCGATGCGGTATGGGGTGGTTTGCTGGCCGGGATCGCGGTGGAAATTTCCAAGCGCCTGTTTGCGGCCTACATCATCAAGTTCCCAACCTATACGATGGTCTATGGCGCGGTGGCGGCCTTGCCGATTTTCCTGCTATGGATTTACATGTTGTGGATGATCACGCTGGTTGGCGCCTTGCTGACGGCGGCATTGCCGATCGTGCGCTATGAGCGCTGGTGGCATGTGGCATTGCCAGGCAGTGAATTTATCGATGCCATGAACGTGCTCAAGATCCTGCATGATGCCCGCGCCAATGCTGAAACCGCCACGGTCGACATCGGCTGGTTGCGTGCGCATACGCATTTGGGCTTGGAGGAATTGCAGAACTTGCTGCAAAAGATGCTGGACGCCGGCTGGGTCGGTTCGCTCAAGGCCGATGCACCGAAGAAATCGCCGTGGAACAAACGCCTGGTCGATGGTCTTGACCGCTGGACCTTGCTGATCAATCCCGAGATGTTGACGCTGGTCGATGTGTATCGGCTATTTGTGTTTGATGCAGTCGCACATGCGCCGGCAGATCAAGCCTTGGTCGACAAGGTACAAACTGCGGTTGCGACTGTACTCGATCAAACGCTGGCGGCTTATTTTGCAGAGCAACATAAAGTGAATTTGTTTGAAGTGGTCGCTGCCAGCTAAAGGTTCAGAAGAATAATTGTCCGGTCAGCCTCTGCCAATACATCACCCCATTTGCCAGTTGCGCTGTGTTGCTGAAACGATCAATAAACTCTAACCATGCAGTTAGCGTCACTGCTTGGTAGATTTTTACGCAGGCATGGGCTACATTCCGGATACGAGCTACTGAGAAAATGTCGTCAACCAGTCCAGCCAGGCTGGGTATTACTTTGCAGGTAGTATTTTGTCAGTAGCTTCACGGCCACAATAAACGAGGATGACACCATGAAAGTCTCTGAAATTCTGAAAGTCAAAGGCAGCATTTTATTCACCGTGACGCCGGACATGCCGATTGCCGAGGCAGTCAGCATCATGGCGGAAAAAGATATCGGTTCGCTGGTGATTATGGAGTTTGGCGAACTGGTCGGCATGCTGACCTTCCGCGAAATCCTTAATACGCTCAAGGAAAACCAGGGCGCAGTCGGCACCAATACCGTGCGCAAGCATATGGATGATCATCCGATCACGGTCACGCCCGATACCGATCTCAATGAAGTGCGCCGTATCATGCTGGAAAAGCATGCGCGTTATGTGCCGGTGATGGATGCCAAGACCGTGCTCGGCGTGATGTCGTTCTATGACGTCGCCAAGGCCGTGCTTGATGCGCAAGGTTTTGAAAACAAGATGCTCAAGGCTTACATCCGCGATTGGCCGACCGAAGAAGAAAATAGTTGATATTTTTGCAACTTTAAGTTGGTTCGCGCATACTTCGGTCACTGCTATTTGATGTGGTGTTGAACCAGAGTAATGTCGCCGGTGAAAACCGTTCATGTTCTCATGAACGGTTTTTTGCTATATGAAGCTTGCTCTGCATTGCCGTAATTGACCGCAGTTGTATCAATTTTCCTTTCCAATATTCGCCTACTGCCTGCCTACATGAGTCAATCGAATCAGTTTTCCCTGCTGGGGCAACGCCGCTTTGCCCCATTCTTCTGGACCCAGTTTCTGGGTGCGCTCAATGACAATGTCTTCAAGACTGCGCTGTTGACGATCCTGACCTATGACGCCCTGAACTGGACCACTCTGGATACCGGGCTGCTCAATAATCTGATTCCGGGTTTGTTCATCCTGCCGTTCTTCCTGTTTTCCGCCACAGCAGGGCAATTGGCAGACAAGATGGAAAAAGCGCGGCTGTCGCGCTATGTCAAATTGCTGGAAATCGTCATCATGTGCATCGCCGCCTATGGCTGGATGACGCATCATCTGTGGTTGCTGGTGGCAGCGGTGGCCGGCATGGGCATCCACTCAACCTTGTTCGGGCCGGTCAAATACGCGTATTTGCCGCAACAACTGAAACCGCAGGAATTGGTTGGCGGCAACGGCGTCATCGAAATGGGCACCTTCGTCGGTATCCTGCTCGGTGAAATCCTCGGTGCGGTGCTGGTGGTCAACAAGCCTTACGGGTTGGAAATCATTGCTGCCATCACCATCGGCTTCGCCGTGTTGGGCTGGTTGGCGAGTCTGTCGATTCCGCTGTCGCCGGCGCCGGCGCCGGACCTCAAGGTCAACTGGAATCCGTTCTCGGAAACCGTGCGCAATCTGCGTTTTTCGCGTGGCAACCGGCCGGTGTTTTTATCGATGTTGGGCAATTCCTGGTTCTGGTTTTATGGCGCGATCATGCTGGCGCAGTTTCCGCTCTATGCGAAAAATTATCTGCATGGCGATCATAGTGTCTTCGTCTTGCTCTTGGCCATCTTTTCGATCGGCATCGGCGCCGGTTCGCTGTTGTGCGAACGCCTGTCCGGCCACAAGGTGGAAATCGGTCTGGTGCCATTTGGCGCGATTGGCCTGTCGGTGTTCGGGTTGGATCTGTACTTTGCCAGCGTGGCCTACACGGCGACGGTGGCTGTCGACATGAACGGTTTTCTGGCTCAGCACGGTAGTCTGCGCATCTTGTTCGATTGCTTGTTCATCGGCATCTTTGGCGGCCTGTATATCGTGCCCCTGTTTGCGCTAATCCAGACCCGTTGCGACCCGCAGCACATCTCGCGCACGATTGCCGGCATGAACATCCTTAATTCGCTGTTCATGGTGGTGGCCGCCTTGCTGGCGATGGTGTTGTTGCGCGCTGGTCTGAGCATCCCGCAAATTTTCCTCACCACGGCGATATTGAATGCACTGGTGGCGGCCTATATTTTTGCGCTGGTGCCGGAATTCCTGATGCGCTTCCTGGCATGGATGTTGATCCACACCATACATCGCGTGCGCACCATCAATGCCGAACTGATCCCCAAGCAGGGTGCCGCGGTGCTGGTGTGCAATCATGTTAGCTATGTCGATGCCATTGTGATCATGGCTGCCAGCCCGCGCCCGATCCGTTTTGTCATGGATCACCGGATTTTCAAGATCCCGCTGCTGTCCTGGATTTTCCGCACGGCCAAGGCGATTCCGATCGCGCCGGGCAAGGAGGATCCATGGCTGATGGAAAAAGCCTATGTCGATATTGCACAGGCGCTGCATGAAGGCGATCTGGTTTGTATCTTCCCGGAGGGCAAGCTCACCCGCGACGGCGAAATCAACGAATTCAAGGGCGGCGTCATGAAGATTCTTGAGCGTTCACCGGTGCCGGTATTGCCGATGGCCTTGCGCGGCTTGTGGGGCAGCCTGCTTACGCGCGGCAGCGGTAATCCGTTTCACCGTTCATTCAAGCGCGGGTTGTTCTCGCGGCTGGAGTTGGCGGTTGGCACGCCGATGGCGGCGCAGGATGCCAGTCCGGAAAGCCTGCAACAGCGTGTGGCTGACTTGCGCGGCGCCTGGAAGTAGCTGTCGGCGCCGGGTGGTTGCAGTAGTGTTCCACCCGGCACGCTGGTAAAATCGTGTTTTAGAACCTATTCACTGAGCAGAGCTTTCCTATGTCCGGCAATACCTTCGGCACCCTGTTTACCGTCACCACTTTTGGAGAATCCCATGGTCCCGCCATTGGTTGCGTGATCGATGGCTGCCCGCCGGGCATGACCTTGTCCGAAGCCGATATCCAGCCCGAGCTGGATCGCCGCAAGCCCGGTACCTCGCGCCATGTGACGCAGCGCCAGGAACCGGATACAGTGGAAATCCTGTCCGGCGTGTTCGAAGGCAAGACCACCGGCACGCCGATTGCCTTGCTGATCCGCAACCAGGATCAGCGCAGCAAGGACTACGGCAATCTGCTCGATACCTTCCGTCCCGGTCACGCCGATTACACCTATTGGCATAAGTACGGCATCCGTGATCCGCGTGGTGGCGGTCGTTCGTCGGCGCGTCTGACCGCGCCGGTGGTGGGGGCGGCGGCTGTGGCCAAGAAATGGCTGTTCGAAAAATACGGCACCACTTTCAAAGGCTGCATGAGCCAGTTGGGCGATATCGCGATTCCATTTGAATCCTGGGAGCATGTGCGCGAAAACCCATTCTTCGCTGCCAATGCCAGCATCATTGGTCAACTCGAAGATTACATGGATGGCTTGCGCAAGGATGGCGATTCCTGCGGTGCGCGCATTGATGTGGTGGCGCAGAATGTGCCGGTCGGGCTGGGCGAGCCGCTGTACGACAAGCTCGATGCCGAGATCGCCTATGCCCTCATGGGCATCAATGCCGTCAAAGGTGTCGAGATCGGCGCCGGCTTCCGTTCGGTAGCGCAAAAGGGTACCGAACATGGTGATGCACTGACGCCGCAAGGTTTTGTTGGCAACAATGCCGGCGGCATCCTCGGTGGCATTTCCACCGGTCAGGACATCACGGCATCGATTGCGATCAAGCCGACGTCGAGCATCCGTTCGCCACGGCCTTCGATCGACAAGTCCGGTCAGGCGACCGAAGTCGAAACCTTCGGTCGTCATGATCCCTGTGTTGGCATTCGCGCCACACCGATTGCCGAAGCCATGCTGGCACTGGTCTTGATGGATCACGCCTTGCGTCACCGTGCGCAGTGCGGCGACGTTCACGTCGATACGCCACAGATTGCCGTGCACCGTTGATGGGCTGGTACAACAAACGCTTGTACGGTATCGTTGCAAGCGTTTGTTTCTTTGTGGAAATACTTCCATTTCATGCCAGCTGCGGGCCCGCAGCGGAGCAAATCTGACTAGCATTCCAATTGCTTGAGTGCACTGTGGCGAAAACCACATTAGCGGCTCGGGAAAGGCATGTTTATGGCATAATCAAAGGTCATTTCAACGACCTGCGTAGCTTTGACACGCCAGCATCATGCTTAAAACGCTTTATGACAAACTTTGGGAATCTCACGTCGTCCATACAGAACAAGATGGCACGGCTATCCTGTATATCGATCGGCACCTATTGCATGAGGTAACCAGTCCGCAGGCGTTCGAGGGACTCAAGCTGGCGCATCGTCAGCCATGGCGCAATGCCGCCAATCTGGTGGTGGCTGACCACAATGTGCCGACCACCAATCGCGCTGATGGCATTGCCGATCCGATTTCGCGCTTGCAGGTCGAAACATTGGATGCCAACGCCAAGGAATTTGGTCTGACCTATTTTGGCATGAACGACAAGCGCCAAGGCATCGTCCACGTGATCGGCCCTGAGCAGGGTGCGACCTTGCCCGGTATGACCGTGGTCTGCGGCGATTCGCACACCTCCACGCACGGCGCATTTGCCTGCCTGGCGCATGGTATCGGCACTTCCGAAGTGGAGCACGTGCTGGCTACGCAAACGCTGTTGGCCAAGAAATCCAAATCCATGCTAGTCCAGATCGATGGCGCGATGCCTTTCGGCGTGACTGCCAAGGATATCGTGCTGGCCGTGATCGGCAAGATCGGCACCGCAGGTGGCACCGGTTATGCGATTGAATTTGCCGGTTCGACCATGCGCTTGCTGACCATGGAAGGCCGTATGACGGTCTGCAACATGGCCATTGAAGCCGGCGCACGCGCTGGCATGGTGGCAGTCGACGACACTACGATCAATTATCTGAAAGGTCGCCCATTGGCGCCGTCGGGCCCGCACTGGGACCGCGCTGTCAGTTATTGGCGCACATTGCATTCCGATCCCGGCGCCAAGTTCGATATGGTAGTGACGCTCAATGCCACCGAAATCAAGCCGCAAGTGACCTGGGGTACCTCGCCTGAAATGGTGGTCTCGATCGATAGCCGTGTGCCTGATCCTGACAAAGAAAAAGATCCAACCAAGCGTGATGGTATGGAAAAGGCGCTGGCGTACATGGCGCTCAAGCCCAACACGCCGATCGAAGATATCCGCATCGACAAGGTATTCATCGGTTCCTGTACCAATTCGCGCATCGAAGATTTGCGCGAGGCAGCCGCCGTGGTGCGCGGTAAATTCCGTGCTTCCAATGTCAAGCTGGCGATGGTGGTGGCAGGTTCCGGTCTGGTCAAGGAACAGGCCGAACGCGAAGGTCTGGACAAGATTTTCCGTGATGCCGGCTTTGAATGGCGCGATCCTGGCTGCTCGATGTGTCTGGCGATGAATGCCGACCGCCTGGAGCCGGGCGAGCGTTGCGCTTCGACCTCGAACCGCAACTTTGAAGGGCGTCAGGGCGCCGGTGGTCGCACCCATCTGGTCAGTCCTGCAATGGCAGCGGCAGCGGGTATTGCCGGTCATTTTGTCGATATTCGTTCTTTATAAACATTCCAGGTGAAATCTATGAAAAAAGCAATCGCACTGATCTTGTTGGCGACCTCGATGTTGGCATTGACTGCCTGTAATACGGTTCAGGGTTTCGGCAAGGACGTCCAGACCGTCGGCGAAAAAATGCAGGATGCCGGCACCAAGAAATAAGCAGTCAGTCGCTTGGGGATCGGTGCCGTTAAGGGCTGACCCGACAAACATTATGGGATTGTCTGCATTGTGCCGCGATCCATTACCACACAAGTACCATGAATAAATTTATTGTCCATGATGGTCTGGTTGCTCCGCTCGATCGTGCCAACGTCGATACCGATGCCATCATTCCCAAGCAATTCCTGAAGTCGATCCAGCGCAGCGGCTTCGGCCCCAACCTGTTCGATGAATGGCGTTATCTGGACCATGGCGAGCCAGGCATGGATAATTCCCGGCGCCCGCTGAACCCTGATTTCGTGCTCAATCAGCCGCGCTATCAAGGCGCGTCGATTCTGCTGGCGCGCAAGAACTTCGGCTGCGGCTCCTCGCGTGAACATGCGCCGTGGGCGCTCGACCAATATGGTTTCCGCGCGGTGATTGCACCGAGCTTCGCCGATATCTTCTTTAATAACTGCTTCAAGAATGGCTTGTTGCCGATCACGCTGTCGGAACTGCAGATCGACCATCTGTTCAATGAAGTGAAGGCATTTCCTGGTTTTCGGCTGATCATTGATCTGGATAAACAGATCATCACTACCGCCAGTGGTAGTCAGACTTACCCGTTTGAGATCGGCGAATTCCGCAAATATTGCTTGATCAATGGCCTGGACGACATCGGTCTGACACTGCGCCAAGCGGACAAAATCCGCGCATTTGAAGAGCGTCACCTGTACGAGCAGCCCTGGTTGGCCAACACCATCTAAGCCAGCGCGCAGGTCCCGGTAGGCCGGCGGATGTCAACTTGTGTTGGTGTCGGCGCCGGCACCCTCATTTTCCAGATTGAAAAGACGAACGACATGAAGATTGCCATTTTGCCCGGCGACGGCATCGGTCCCGAGATCATCGACCAAGCTGTACGCGTATTGAACAGCATCGACGAAAAATTTGAAATGGAAACCGCACCAGTCGGTGGCGCTGGTTACGAAGCGCATGGCCATCCGTTGCCGGACGGTACGCTGCAACTGGCCAAGGATGCCGATGCCATCCTGTTTGGTGCGGTCGGCGACTGGAAGTACGATACGCTCGATCGCCCGCTGCGTCCCGAGCAAGCGATTCTGGGTCTGCGCAAGCATTTACAATTGTTCGCCAATTTCCGTCCTGCGATCTGCTATCCGGAATTGACCGGTGCATCCTCGCTCAAGCCGGAACTGGTGGCTGGTCTGGACATTCTGATCGTGCGCGAATTGAATGGCGACATCTATTTCGGCCAGCCGCGCGGCATGCGCGAAGCGCCCGACGGTCCGTTCAAGGGCGCGCGTGAAGGTTTCGACACCATGCGCTATAGCGAACCTGAAATCCGTCGCATTGCGCACGTCGCCTTCCAGGCTGCAGCCAAGCGCGGCAGACGTCTGTGCAGCGTGGATAAAGCCAATGTGCTGGAAACCTTCCAGTTTTGGAAAGACATCGTCACCGACGTCCACAAAGAATATGCCGATGTCGAACTGACCCACATGTACGTCGACAATGCCGCCATGCAACTGGTCAAGGCGCCGAAGAACTTCGACGTCATCGTTACCGGCAACATGTTCGGTGACATCCTTTCGGATGCTGCTGCCATGCTGACCGGTTCGATCGGCATGTTGCCATCGGCATCGCTGGACGCCAACAACAAGGGCTTGTATGAGCCATCGCATGGTTCGGCACCGGATATCGCCGGCAAGGGCATTGCCAATCCGTTGGCGACTATCCTCTCGGCTGCAATGATGTTGCGTTTCTCGCTGAACAAGGCGGAGCAGGCCGACCGTATCGAAAACGCGGTCAAGAAAGTGCTTGCACAAGGCCTGCGCACCAGCGATATTTACGAAACTGGTACGACCAAGGTCAGTACCAAGGAAATGGGCGACGCTGTCGTCAAGGCCTTGGGGTAATTGTTGGTGTTGTTAAACGTTGTTTTTATAATCATGAGACTTCTTAGGGAAAGATGATGAAACTGGTTGGTTTAGTTGGCTGGCGTGGAATGGTGGGTTCGGTCCTGATGCAACGCATGCAGGATGAAAGTGATTTCGATCACATCGAACCGGTATTTTTTTCGACCTCGAATGCTGGCGGTAAAGCACCGTCGTTCGCCAAAACGGCAACGACGCTGAAAGACGCCAATGATATTGCCGAGTTGAAAAAATGCGACATCATTATTACCGCACAAGGCGGCGACTACACCACCGACGTCTTCCCCAAATTGCGTGCTGCGGGCTGGGACGGCTACTGGATTGATGCCGCCTCGACTTTGCGCATGAAGGATGATGCCGTGATCGTGCTTGATCCGGTCAACGACAATGTGATTCGCGATGCGCTGAGCAAGGGTGTCAAGAATTACATCGGTGGCAATTGCACCAACTCGATTCTGCTCATGGGCGTCGGCGGTCTGTTCAAGCAAGGTCTGGTGGAGTGGGTCAGTTCGATGACTTACCAGGCAGCTTCCGGCGGCGGCGCCAATCATATGCGCGAACTGCTCAAGGGCATGGGCGTGATCAATGCTGCCGTGGCAGAAGAGTTGGCGACACCGTCGTCAGCGATTCTGGACATCGACCGCAAGGTTGCCAAGACCATCCGCGAAGAAGTGCCGACCGAATACTTCGGCGCGCCCTTGGCTGGTGGTCTGATCCCATGGATCGATGCGCAGCTGGAAAATGGTCAGTCCAAGGAAGAGTGGAAGGGCCAGGCCGAAGTCAACAAGATCCTCGGCAATGAAAGCATCATCCCGGTCGACGGCCTGTGCGTGCGTATCGGTGCGATGCGGTGCCACAGCCTGGCGCTGACCATCAAGCTCAAACGTGACCTGCCATTGGCCGAGATCGAGGCGATCATCAAGTCGGGCAATCAATGGGTCAAATGGGTGCCGAATGATCGCGCGATCACGGTCAAGGAATTGACCCCGGCATCGATCACCGGCAGTCTGGAAATTGGTGTCGGCCGCGTGCGCAAACTCAATCAGGGGCCAGAGTATATTTCGGCCTTTGTGATTGGTGATCAGTTGCTGTGGGGCGCTGCGGAACCGTTGCGCCGTATGTTGCGCATTATTCTGGACAAATAAGTGGTCTGATGGCCGCGCATTTTGGCGGTCAGACTTGCTTGTTTTTCAAGTTGCATTGTTGTCAATTTGCAACATTAACCCGCCAAACATTCTTTTGTCAGAATGGTGGCGGGTTTTGTCTATCTTGAGAACTTGGTTACACTTGCAGGCCTAAGTTCTTGATGATATGTTGAAAAGTCAGAATTTATTTCATCAATATCAGTAGCTGGACGCTTGTCAATGGAATCGCGTCCGAATGCATAGCATAATGACAATCGTTGTTTATTGCGCCGCGGCAGTCTGGACGCCGCTGGCATAGCCTGTATGTCATTGATGAAATAACTTTTGGTCCCAGGCTTTCTTCGCCGGAACGTCTATCTAACCATACAAACATGCCTCTATATACTGATTCCAAGTTGCCGCTGTCCCGCCTGAAACGACTGAGTATTGCAGTGAGCCTGGCCTTGGCTTTGCCGATCGGGGCGCAGGCTGCCAATTTTGGCAAGTTGACCGTGTTGTCATCGTTGGGGCAGCCATTGCGGGCGGAAATCGAGCTGACCTCAGTGTCCAAGGATGAAGAGGGCAAACTAGTGGCGCGGCTGGCCAAGGGCGATGCGTTTCGCAAGGCCAATATCGATGTCAATCCTATCCTGTCTTCACTGCGATTTTATGTAGAGCAACGCCAGGGCAAGCACTTCATTCGTATTGTCTCGGGCGACCCAATCAATGAACCGTTTGTCGATTTATTGCTGGAACTGATGAGTCCGGCGTCACGTCAGGTCCGCGAATTTACCTTCCTGCTCGACCCACCGGAAATGCGCAAGCCGCAAACCGCGCAAGCAGCGCCAGCAGCACCTGCGATAGTAGCGCCGATGGTGTCGACACCTGCGACTGCTGCTCGTACCACGCCGACAGCGCCTGCAATGGAAGCCAAGCCGGTAGTAGCAGTGTCAAAGCCTGCTCCAGTCGCCGCGCCAACACTACCTGTTGCGGCAGCGACACCAGAAGAATTGCCAACGCCAGCAGCACCGGCCATGGCACCAGTGGCTGACGAAGAGCCGGTCACGACCATCGAGACCAAGGACGCACCATCCAAATTGGCGGAACAATTGATTCGCGATGGTCGCAGTGAGCAAAGCGACGCCACTAACGCCCCGGTGCCAAGCGCGGTGGCAGAAAAGACCACAGATGCGCCGGCTGCTGGCAAATCAGCCGTAGCACCAGCGAGCAGAACTAGCGGCAGGCGCGGCAAGGCGGATGCGGCTAAGGCCGATGGCGAAACCTATCGCGTCAAGGATGGCGATACGCTGGCAGCCATCGCTGCCCACACCAAGGACAACACAGTCTCGCTTGATCAAATGCTGGTGGCGCTGTATCGCGCCAACCCGGATGCTTTCATCGGCAAGAATATCAATCGCCTGCGTTCCGGTCGTGTGTTGTCGGTTCCAGATGCAGAGGCGGCGGCGGCCGTCGACAAGGGTGAAGCGCGCACGACGGTTGTAGCCCAGGCGCAGGATTTCAACGCTTATCGCAACAAGCTGGCTGGCCAGGTCGCCAGCGGTGCCGCCCGTCAGGCGAGTGAATCCAAGCAGAGTGGCAGTGGCAAGGTGACCGCACGCGTCGAGGAAAAATCGTCCAGCGGCGACGCCAAGGACAAGCTGCAATTGTCCAAGGCCGGTGCTGGCGGTGCCGACCGGGCGGCGGCAGAAAAAGCGGCAGCGGAAGACAAGATCGCCGCCGACAAGGCGATTGCGGAAGCCAACGAACGCGTCAAGGAGCTGGAAAAGAACGTCAGTGACCTGCAAAAGCTGTTGGAGATCAAGAACAAGACACTGGCAGAAATGAGCGAGCAGCAAAAGCGCGCCGCCCAACCCGAAACACCAGCGCCAGCGCCGACCCCTGCGCCGGCCGCAGCCGAAGTCAAACCAGCCGAAGCACCAGTCGTGGCTGAAGCTCCCAAGAGCGAACCAACTGCTGCGCCTGCGATGGCCGCAGCAGCGGCACCGAAGGCGGCAATGTTGCCGGCACCGAAGCCAGTTGCCAAAGCCAACTTCTTTGATCACATCCAGGACAATCCCTTCGCCATTCCTGCTGGTGGGCTGCTGTTAGCCTTACTGGCATCATGGGGCTTCGTGCGTATGCGCAACAATCGCCCGGCGGCACCTGCGGCTAAGGGAAAACCGGTAGAGCCGTCGCCGGTGCCGGCTCCCGTGGCTGAGCCAGAGCCGTTAGTGGCAGTGCCTGCCGCCGTGCCTGAGCCAGCACCAGAGGTGTTGCATGAACCGGAACCGGTCGACCCGATTGCCGAAGCCGATATGTACATTTCTTACGGCCGTGACGAGCAAGCCGAAGATATCCTGCGCCTGGCCTTGAAGACCGAGCCAAATCGCCAGGCAATTCGTCTCAAATTACTGGAAATCTATTCCACACGCCGGGATGTGCTTGGTTTCAACGAAGTCGCGCGCGAATTGCACGGCGCCACCGGTGGTATCGGTGCCGATTGGGAGAAAGCCAGCACCATGGGGCTGGCGCTTGATCCGACCAATCCTTTGTATGGCGGTACGCCTGAGGAGGAAGAAGACCTCAGGCAAGACCTCGAGCCAACGCTGGAAGAGCCGCCAGTCGTCGCGGAACCTGTGCTTGAAGAACCGGCTGGCCTGGAATTCGATCTGAGCGATTTCAAGGGGGCAGAAGTTCAACCGAGCAGCACGCCAGCGGCCGATATTGGCAGTAAGATCGATTTCGACCTCGAACTTGATGGTGATGCCAAGGAAGCTGCAGCTGATCCGCGCGAGAATTTGCCAGCGGTGACATCAGCAGCCCCGGCAGCGGCGCCGATTGAGCTTGATTTGCCTGAGCCGGTTGCGCCACCTGTGCCGGACGTGCTGGAAGATGAAGAATCGGCATTCGCCGCGGAGATGTCGACCAAGCTGGATCTGGCCGCCGCCTATCAAGAAATTGGTGACCGCGAAGGCGCGCGCGAATTGCTCGACGAAGTCATTCGTGGCGGCAGTGATAGTCAGATCGAGCGGGCCAAGGATATGTTGTCTAAATTATCCTGAGTCCGGCTGGCACCGCGCCAGCCACCCACTCCCTTCGGGCGCCACAGCTGGCGCCCGTTTGCTTTTTGGTCTGCAATTGCGGGTGGTATTTTTTAACCACTTTTTTAATCTGCTTCTTTATTCGGTGCCATGGCAGTGACTCAACCATCGTCTTCAATTGTTTCCCTTTCTTCCGACGCTACGGTAGTGCGGCGGCTGCGCCGCATTGTGCTGGGCATACAGTACGACGGCGCTTCCTGGCAAGGCTGGCAGACTCAGCGCCATGGCCTGACGGTGCAAGATAGACTGGAAGCCGCACTGCGCCAGTTCACGCGGCTTGACATCGGCACGACTTGTGCTGGTCGTACCGATTCCGGCGTGCATGCGCTGGAACAGGTGGTGCATTTCGATACCGAGATCGAGCGCGATAAATTTTCCTGGGTGCGTGGCGTCAATGCCTTTTTGCCGGCATCGATTGCGGTGCGCTGGGCTTGCGAACTCGATGTTGGCGATCTTGCCGGGGCAGATGTGGTGCCGCAACGCGAAGGTGGTTTCCATGCGCGCTTCAGCGCCACTGCGCGCACTTATCATTATTTGCTTTATAACCACGCAGTGCGTTCACCCCTGTTGACGGGCAAGGTCGGCTGGACGTTTCGCCCGCTAGATGCGGTATTGATGCAGCAGGGCGCCGATTATCTGCTTGGTGAACATGATTTTTCTGCATTCCGGGCAGTCGAATGCCAGGCCAAATCGCCGGTACGGGTGATGGAAACGCTGCAAGTGCAGCGCCATGGCGACATGATCGTGTTTACCCTCAAGGCCAATGCCTTTTTGCATCACATGGTGCGCAATATCGTTGGTTCTCTGATTTTTGTTGGCAACGGCAGGCAGCCGCCAGCCTGGATCGGCCAGTTGTTAGCGCAACAGGATCGCAGCCAAGCGGCACCGACCTTCATGCCGGATGGCTTGTATCTGGCCAAGGTCGATTATCCGGCGCATTGGGCGCTGCCACAGGAAAACGCCATGCCGCCCTGGTTTTGATATTGCGCGGCTGGTTTGATGGCGTGCATCGGTTAGACTAGGCGTCTTATTTGCACTTCCATGTTTGCCTCATCATGTCCAGGACCAGAATCAAAATTTGCGGCTTGACCCGTGCCGAAGATGTCGCTGCCGTCGTGGCCGCCGGCGCCGATGCGATCGGCTTTGTACTTTATCCGCAAAGTCCCCGTTATGTCACGGCCAGCCAGGCTGCCAGCCTGGTCGCGACAGTGCCGCCGTTCACCACCACCGTGGGTTTGTTCGTCAATGCCAGTGTGCAAGAGGTGGCAGCGGTGCTGGATCAGGTGCCGTTGTCGTTGTTGCAATTTCATGGCGATGAAACGCCCGAACAATGCGCTGCCATCGCCGCGGCGGTCAAGCGGCCTTTCTTGCGGGCGGCACGTATTGGCAGTGCTACGACGGCAGCAGATTTGTTAAAATACGAATCGGATTATCGTTCTGCCAGTCCCTGGTTCACGGGACTGTTGCTCGACACCCTGGTGGAGCAATATGGCGGCAGTGGAAAGGTTTTCGATTGGTCTCTCATTCCAGAAGAACTCGCGCCTCGGGTCGTTTTAAGTGGTGGCTTGAGCGTACACAACGCGACTGACGCGGTGCAGCGCGTGCGCCCGTACGCGGTCGACATCAGCAGTGGTGTCGAAGCCGCCAAGGGCATCAAGGATGCCGCCAAGATCAGCGCTTTCATCAGCGCGGTTCGCCAGGCGGACGACGTCTAGGCAGATTGGCCAGATAGTCGTTACACCCGATCATCAGTATCAGCAGAGGAATTCCAATGAAAGAATTGAACCCGCTCGGCAATTTCGCGGAACGCCAGCCCGTTGCCGCCGCTGTCTTGCAGCAAGCAGCCCATTACAACCTGCCGGATGCACGCGGCCATTTTGGCCAGTATGGTGGCAGTTTTGTGTCAGAAACCTTGACCCATGCGTTGACCGAGTTGCGCAACGCCTATGCACACTATCAGCATGATGAACAGTTTCTGGCTGAATTTCATAGCGAACTGAAACATTTTGTCGGTCGCCCGAGCCCGGTGTATCACGCCAAGCGCTGGTCAGAGCTAGCTGGTGGCGCGCAAATCTATTTCAAGCGCGAAGACCTCAACCACACCGGTGCGCACAAGATCAACAATGTCATTGGTCAGGCCTTGCTGGCCAAGCGCATGGGCAAGAAACGCATCATCGCCGAAACCGGTGCGGGTCAGCATGGCGTGGCTACGGCGACGATCTGTGCGCGCTTCGGCATGGAGTGCATCGTCTACATGGGCAGTGAAGACGTCAAACGGCAATTGCAGAACGTGTATCGCATGAATTTGCTGGGCGCCAAAGTGGTGCCGGTGGAATCGGGCTCGAAGACGCTCAAGGATGCCTTGAACGAAGCCATGCGTGACTGGGTCACCAATGTCGAAAGTACGTTCTACATCATCGGTACGGTCGCCGGTCCGCATCCTTATCCGATGATGGTGCGCGACTTTCAGTCAGTGATCGGCAATGAATGCCTGGTGCAGATGCCAGAGATTGCCAGCCGTCAGCCGGACTATGTGGTGGCTGCCGTCGGTGGTGGCTCCAATGCCATGGGGATTTTTTATCCTTATATCGATCATCACGAGGTCAAGCTGGTCGGTGTCGAAGCCGCTGGCGACGGGCTTGACAGTGGTCGTCATTCGGCTTCGCTGACGCTGGGTTCGCCAGGTGTGTTGCATGGCAATCGCACCTATCTGTTGCAGGATGAAAACGGTCAGATTATCGAAACCCACTCCGTCTCGGCCGGTCTTGATTATCCCGGCGTTGGTCCCGAACATGCATGGTTGAAAGACAGTGGTCGGGCTACCTACGCTTGCATCACCGATGACGAAGCATTGGCCGCATTCAATACCTGCTGCCGCATCGAAGGCATCATCCCGGCGCTGGAGTCGAGCCATGCGCTGGCCTATGCTGCCAAGCTGGCCGCCACTTTACCCAAGGATCAAATCATCCTGGCCAACCTGTCCGGTCGTGGCGACAAAGATATGCATACGGTGCAACAGCGCCAAGGCTGAATAGGCCCGGCCAGCATGCAGGGGAACCATCCGGCCGCGCCGGATGGCCGCATCGACGAATATTACAATTGACCATCATGTCTCGTATCCAATCTACTTTTGCCGCACTGGCGGCGACCAAAAAAACCGCGCTGATCACTTTCATCACGGCCGGCGACCCAGCACCCGAATTGACCGTGCCCTTGCTGCATGCACTGGTGGCCGGCGGTGTCGACATTCTTGAGCTGGGCGTGCCGTTTTCCGATCCGATGGCCGAGGGTCCGGTGATTCAGCGCGCTTGTGAACGGGCGCTCAAGTTTGGTATCAGCACGCGCGATGTGCTCGCGTACGTACATGAATTTCGCAAGACCAACACCAGCACGCCAGTGGTATTGATGGGTTATGCCAATCCGATCGAGCGTTTCGGCGTCGACGCGTTCATTGCCGCCGCCAAGGAAGCCGGTGTTGATGGCACCATCGTGGTTGATTATCCGCCGGAAGAATGCGAAGAATTTGCGCAAAAGATGCAAGCCCAAGGGCTGGACCCGATCTTCCTGCTGGCGCCGACATCGACCGAAGAACGCATTGAGCAGGTGGCCAAGGTCAGCAGCGGCTTCAGCTATTATGTTTCGCTCAAGGGCGTCACTGGTGCCGGCAATATCGACATCGAAGAAGTGGCGGCACGTATCGCTGCAATCCGCAAACATGTCAAATTACCAATTGGCGTCGGTTTTGGCATCCGTGACGGTGCTACAGCCAAGGCTGTCAGCCAGGTTGCCGACGCCGTGGTGATCGGCAGTCGCATCATCCAGGAACTGGAAAATACACCGCAGGAACGCGCCGTGGAAGCGGTGCAGGCGTTTGTCAGCGGTATTCGCCAGGCACTCGATAGCTGAGTCATTCTGTGCCGCTGGCGATGAAATTTTCCGCCAGGAAATTGTCGATAGGTAATCAAACTGTCATAAGCGCGTGCAAGCGTTCGGCTCTGGTACAATGCGCCACCGGAAATTAGAAAGAGGTTTCTATGAGCTGGCTAGAGAAATTACTCCCGCCTCAAATTCAACGTAGCGATTCCGCAAGCCGGAAGTCGGTACCAGAAGGTCTGTGGGTCAAGTGCCCGTCGTGCGAAGCAGTGCTGTATCGCACCGATCTTGAATCCAATCTCCATGTTTGCCCGAAGTGCAGCCATCACATGCGTATCCGTGCGCGTGCGCGTCTGGATGCCTTGCTGGACGAAGGTGGTCGTTATGAAATCGGCCAGGAAGCATTGCCGGTGGATACGCTCAAATTCAAGGACAGCAAGAAGTACCCTGATCGTCTGAAAGACGCCATGGAAGCCACCGGTGAAACCGATGCCATGGTGGTCCTGGGCGGCGCCATCATGACTTTGCCGGTCGTGGTTGCCTGCTTCGAATTCGAATTCATGGGCGGTTCCATGGGGTCGGTGGTCGGCGAGCGTTTTGCCCGGGGAGCGCAAATGGCGCTGGAGCAAAAGGTTCCATTCATCTGCATCACTGCCACTGGCGGTGCACGTATGCAAGAAGGCTTGTTGTCATTGATGCAAATGGCCAAGACTACTTCCATGCTGACCAAACTGGCTGAAAAGAAACTGCCCTTCATCAGCGTGCTGACCGATCCCACCATGGGTGGCGTGTCGGCTTCGTTTGCCTTCATGGGCGACGTTGTCATGGCCGAGCCAAAAGCACTGATCGGCTTTGCCGGTCCGCGCGTGATCGAAAACACCGTACGCGAAAAACTGCCGGAAGGCTTCCAACGTTCGGAATTCCTGGTCACCAAGGGCGCGATTGACATGATCGTTGATCGTCGCAAGATGCGCGAAGAAATCGCCCGTTTGCTGGCGTTGCTGCAAAATCAGCCGGCTGAAACCGTTTCCTGATTTTGCCGGCATGTTGTTGCCATGACAGCAGGCTGACCCGAACTTGAGGAGCATCGCAAGTTCGGGTTTTTGCTTTTAAGTCGTTTTTGATGCATTGACGGGACTCATCGTCAATGGGTCGCTTTACTTTCAGGCCGGTGTTGCGGCCGATCCGGGTTTACCTCATGCAAGCGCAAGCAAACACCCCGACCACCCTGGCCGAATGGCTGGCCGTTCTGGAAAACCGTCATAGCAAAACCATCGACATGGGGCTGGAACGGGTCACTCAAGTTCAGCAAAAGCTCGATATCCGTTTTGACTGCCCGGTCATCACCGTGGCCGGTACCAATGGCAAAGGCTCGACCTGCTCAATGCTGGAATCGATACTGATGCGCGCCGGTTATCGCGTCGGTCTTTACATCAAACCGCATTTCCTGCATTTCAACGAACGCGCCCGGTTGGAAGGCACGCCTGCTTCCGATGCCGCGCTGCTGGCCGCCTTTGCCGCAGTGGAAGCGCAGCGCGGCGAGATTTCGCTAAGCTATTTTGAATTCACCACGCTGGCCATTATGAAGTTGCTGGCCGATGCCAAGCTCGATGTGGTGATCCTCGAAGTCGGTCTCGGTGGCCGTCTCGATGCGGTCAATGTGATCGATGCCGATGTCGCCATCGTCACCAGCATCGACATTGATCACACCGAATACCTGGGGAACACGCGCGAAGCGATCGGTTTTGAAAAAGCCGGTATTTTTCGCGCCGGCAAAACTGCCATCTGTGGCGACCCGCTGCCGCCCAAGTCCTTGATTGCACATGCCGAAGCGATCGGCGCCGACCTGTGGCTGATGGGACGCGATTTCAATTACACCGGCGACAAGCAGCAATGGGCCTACGGCGGCCGCGACCAGCGGCGCAATTCGCTGGCCTATCCTAGCCTGCGTGGCGCCAATCAATTGCTCAATGCCTCGGCTGCACTGGCTGCGCTGGAAGCTTTGCGTAACCGCTTGCCGGTCGGTGCCCAGGAAGTGCGCACCGGCCTGGCCACGGTCGAGTTGCCGGGACGTTTTCAGGTCATGCCGGGACAGCCGTTGGTGATCCTGGATGTGGCGCACAACCCGCATGCGGCTGCCACGCTGGCACAAAATCTCGACAACATGGGGTTTCATCCCTATACCTATGCTGTGTTTGGTTCCATGCTTGACAAAGATATTGAGGGTGTGATTTCGCAACTCAAGGGCAAGATCGATCATTGGTGTGTGACCGATTTGCCACTGCCGCGCGCGGCCAGCGCGCAACAACTGAAAGATAAATTGTTGGAAGCGGGCGTCGAGCCGGAATTCAAGCCGGATGCGGCTTGTACCATTGAAACCTTTGAATCTCCGGCGGCGGCCTATGCAAATGCGCAGAGCCGTGCTGGCGAGAATGATAGAATTGTGGTTTTCGGTTCCTTCCTTACCGTCGGCGGTGTTATTGAAGCCCGCAAGCCAGAGTTGCATTGAGTCATCGCTGTCTTATCTCTTGGTCGATGCACCGTGATGTTGCAGTGACTGTTTCGCCGTTTTTTCAGACTACCTAACTTAAATCAGCATGGGCTTGTTCTCGTTGTTTCGTAAAAACAAGCAGGAATCTGCTTCCGGTCAGGGCGAATTCCTTTCTCGTTCCGCCGGTGAATCGGCGACCACGCGCAGCCGCAATAGTCGCAGTGACAATGCCCGCAAGTCGTCCAGAGCAGGCAAGGACGATGGCGTCGATCCGGTATTGCCAGAAAAGAAGCGTGCGCGCCGGCGTTTGATCGGCGCAATAGCGCTGGTGCTGGCGGTGGTGATCGTACTGCCGATGATTCTGGATTCCGAGCCACGTCCACTGGTTGACGACATTGCTATTCAAATTCCATCCAAGGATGGCAAGGACAGCGCACCAAGTGCTGCAACGGCAGCGCCTGTTGCTGCCACCAAGGATGACAAGCTGGCCGCCGCCGCCAAGGAAGAGTTCGTCGATCCGGCTACGCTGGCGCCAAGCAATGATAAACCTGCGATTGCACCGGGCATGACTGCGATGCCGTCGGGCCCTTCCAATGTCGCGCCATCTGCGCCGGCACAGGTTGACAAGAGTGACGCGCCGAAGCCGGAGGTGAAAGAGTCTAAGCCAGAGCCGAAACCAGCTGCCAAGACCAGCGAACACAAGGACGAGCACAAGAAAGAAGTCAGCAAGGAAGTCGCCAAGCCTAAGACCGCAGAAAAAAGCGACAAGGCAGACAAGAGCGGCGACAATGCGCGCGCGCTGGCGATTCTGGAAGGCAAGTCGGCTAGTGCTGACAAAAAAGCTACCGCTGCAGGCGGCAAGTTCGTCATTCAGGTAGCGGCCTTGGCAACCCAGGATAAGATTGACGAATTGCGTAGCAAACTGAGCAGCGCCGGCATCAAATCATTTACGCAAAAAGTGGCAACGCAGGCGGGGGAACGCACGCGGATCCGGGTTGGGCCCTTCGCCAATCGTGATGAAGCGGACAAGATGCGTGTCAAAATCAACAAGCTGGGTCTCAATGCCACCATCGTACCCGCTTGAATTTAAGTGTTCGGGGTCGCATATGGGACCTATAGCAGATAGTATATTGTGACGATATTCGATTATCTGGTGTTGTTTGTGCTGGTTTGTTCTGTGCTCATCAGCATGTTGCGCGGTTTGGTCAAGGAAGTGTTGTCGCTAGCGAGCTGGATAATTGCATTCGTGGTTGCCAACGCCTATGGTGAAGCATTGGCGACGATGTTGCCCGATGCCATTCCGGGCGCGTCGACAAAATTGATTGTGGCTTATTTTGCCCTGTTCATTGGCACGCGCCTGTTGATGGCGCTGCTGAGCCGGGCAGTGCAAGAGCTGGTCAAGGCCTCTGGCCTGACGCTGGTCAATCGCAGCCTGGGTGCTGTTTTTGGGCTGGTGCGCGGTATCGTGATCGTGCTTGTGGTGGTGTTGTTGTGCGGAACGACGTCGATTCCGCAACAGCCATTCTGGCAGGAAGCCCTGTTGAGTCCGCAGGCAGTACGCGCCGCGGAGACTGTGAAACCCTATTTGCCAGATCAGTTCGCGCAGCACGTCCATTTTTAATTTCGTTCTTGTTTAGGAGTCCACCATGTGTGGCATTGTCGGCGTCGTCTCTCATAGTCCAGTCAATCAGTTGCTCTACGATGCGCTGCTGCTGTTGCAGCATCGCGGGCAAGATGCGGCCGGTATTGCAACCAATCATGCCAACGGCTTCTCGATGCACAAGGCCAATGGTCTGGTGCGCGATGTGTTCCGCACGCGCAACATGCGTTCGTTGCCGGGCAATACCGGTCTGGGCCAGGTGCGCTATCCTACCGCCGGTTCATCGAGCGAGGAAGAAGCGCAGCCGTTCTACGTCAATGCGCCGTTCGGCATCATTCTGGTGCATAACGGCAACCTGACTAATACCGAACAGCTCAAGATCGAGATGTTCAAGAACGATCGCCGCCATCTCAATACCGATTCCGATACCGAAGTGCTGGTCAATGTGTTTGCGCATGAACTGCAGCAGGCAACGACCGGTTATTCGCTCGACCCGGCCGCTGTGTTCAAGGCCGTGGCCATGGTGCACAAGCGCGTGCGTGGTTCCTATGCCGTGGTGGCGCAGATCGCCGGTTACGGTTTGCTGGGTTTTCGCGATCCTTACGGTATTCGTCCGATGTGCCTCGGTTTCAATGAAACCGACAAGGGGTCCGAATACATGCTGGCCAGTGAGTCGGTGGCGCTGGAAGGCCTCGGTTTCCGTTTCCTGCGCGATGTCATGCCGGGCGAAGCGATTTTCATCGACAACGATGGCAAGCTCTACAACCAGCAATGTGCCGACAATCCGTCGCTGAACCCTTGCGCATTTGAGTTCGTCTACCTGGCCCGTCCTGACTCGGTCATGGACGGCGCGTCGGTGTATGCGACCCGCCTGAAGATGGGTGAATACCTGGCAGAAAAAGTGCGTCGCGAAATCTCCAGCGGCGAGATCGACGTGGTCATGCCTATCCCTGATTCATCGCGTCCTGCAGCAATGGAGCTGGCGCTCAAGCTGAACCTCGATTACCGCGAAGGTTTCATCAAGAATCGCTATATTGGCCGGACCTTCATCATGCCTGGTCAGGGTCTGCGCAAGAAATCGGTACGCCAGAAGCTCAATGCGATCGGCTCCGAGTTCAAGGGCAAGACCGTGTTGCTGGTGGACGACTCGATCGTGCGCGGTACCACCAGCCGTGAAATCGTGCAAATGGCACGCGAAGCCGGCGCCAAGCGCGTCATTTTCGCCTCCGCTGCGCCACCGGTGAAATTCCCCAACGTGTACGGCATTGACATGCCGACCCGTGACGAGTTGATCGCCTATGGTCGTACCGACGAAGAAGTGTGCCGCGAAATCACCGCCGATGCGCTGGTTTATCAGGATGTGGAGGCACTAAATCGCTCGATTTCCGATATCAATCCATTGTTGAAGAACTTCGAAGCATCATGCTTCGACGGCAATTACATCACTGGCGACATTTCGCGCGATTATCTCGATCGCATCGAGTTTGCCCGCAAGAATCCGAAACCGGCACTGGAAGATATGGTGCGTTCCCAGCTCAATCTGAATCTGGCGCGGGTGGATTAAGTCAGCAAGCTTGCCGCAAGCAAGCACATAAGCAAGCAAACGCCGGACGCTATTACAGCGGATCCGGCGTTTTTTATTGTGCTGCAGCAGTTATCGAACTGGCTTATCATCATTGTTCTCGTTTTTTCAGCGACACATTGCGACCTCTCACCATGAACGATAAAAAGAACTACGGTTTCACCACTACCATTTTGCACAGCGACCGCCAAAAGCCGATTGAACATGGCTCGTTGCACAAGCCCATTCACACCTCGGTCGCCTACGGCTACAAGGATGCACGCCAACTGGCGGAAGTATTCCAGGGCAAGCAGGGCGGTTATCGTTACGGCCGTCAGGGCAATCCGACTGTGTCGGCGCTGGAAGACAAGATCACCAAGATGGAAGGCGGTTTGTCGACCATTTGTTTCGCCACCGGCATGGCGGCCATCGGTGCAGTGGTGCAAGCGTTGTTGCGCGAAGGTGACCATGTGGTGTCGTCGGCCTTCCTGTTCGGTAACACCAATAGCATGTGGAATACAGTCAATGCCCAGGGCGCACGCGTGAGCATGGTCGATGCCACCGACGTGGCGCAGGTGGAGCAGGCGTTGACGCCGCAAACGCGTGTCGTGTTCGTCGAAACAATTGCCAATCCGCGCACTCAGATCGCTGACCTGAAAAAGATCGGTGCGCTGTGCCGCGCGCGCGGCATTCTGTACATCGTCGATAACACCATGACTTCGCCCTATCTGTTCCAGCCCAAGGCGGTTGATGCCGGGCTGGTGGTCAATTCGCTGACCAAATCGATCGGTGGCCACGGTATCGCACTGGGCGGTGCCTTGACTGATACAGGCCTGTACGACTGGACGCGTTATCCGCACATTGCCGACAATTACAAGAAGAACCCGCAAGCGCAATGGGGCATGGCGCAGATTCGCGCCAAGGCCTTGCGTGATTTCGGCGCTTCGCTGGGGCCGGAAGCCGCGCACCACATTGCCGTCGGTGCCGAAACCATGGCATTGCGTCTGGATCGTGAATGTGTCAATGCGCTGGCCGTGGCGCAGATGCTGGAAGCCGATACGCGCGTAGCAGCAGTGCATTATCCAGGTTTGCCATCGCATCCGCAGCACGCGCTGGCGACGGAATTATTCCGTTCTTATGGCAGCTTGCTGAGTTTCGAACTCAAGGATGGCATTGACTGCTTCGATTACCTCAATCGCATGCAACTGGCGATACCCGCCAGCAACCTCGGCGATACGCGCACGCTGGTGATTCCGGTGGCGCATACGATTTTCTATGAAATGGGTGCCGAGCGCCGCGCCAGCATGGGAATTGCTGAATCGCTGATTCGCGTCTCGATCGGCCTGGAAGACACCGTTGATCTGGTCGAAGATTTTCGTCAGGCGCTCGATAGCTGAGGTGCTGATTGCAGCGTCAGGTCGACTGCCTGACGCTGCGAACGCTGTTTAGGGACGCAACGCCGATGGTGCGCTTTTATCGGCCCACTTATTGATATAGCTGGGCTTGAAGGTCTTGAAACGTTGCACCAGCTCGGCCGGGTCGGCTTCATGCATCATCAGCAAAGCCTGTTCGGCGGTCAGAAAACGCTGCGACACCAAGTGGTCGATGAAGGCAATCAGGTTGTCGTAGAAGCCAGAAACATTGAGCAGGCCGATCGGCTTGTAATGAAACCCAAGCTGCGCCCAGGTCAGTACTTCAAACAATTCTTCCAGCGTGCCCATGCCGCCTGGCATGGCAATGAAACCATCGGACAGTTCTGCCATCATGGCCTTGCGCTCATGCATGTCCTTGACAATATGCAGGCGGGTCAGGCCGTGATGGCCCAGTTCCTTGTCGAGCAAAGCCTTGGGAATCACGCCGGTAGCTTCGCCGCCGAGCCGCATGACTTCGCTGGCGATAATGCCCATCAAACCGACGTTGCCGCCGCCATACACCAGGGCGATATTGTCTTCGACCATTTGTTGCGCCAACGCGCGGGCGCCTGCGGCATAGACTTCAGATGCACCGACCGATGAGCCGCAATAGACACAGATGGATTTCATGCTGGTTTCCTCTTTCCTGCAAATTGATTGACACTGGCATGTTATAACATGCTCTGCGCGGTGCAACAAAGTTACCTAGACTGCCGTGCAAAAAGCCGTTCAACCAAGGCAAGGAACAGCATGCAAAACAAGATCGTGACGTTAGCATTGCAAGGCGGCGGCTCGCACGGCGCATTTACCTGGGGTGTGCTGGATCGCTTGCTGGAGGACGCGCGTATTGACGTCGAAGGCATTAGCGGCGCCAGTGCCGGCGCCATGAATGCCGCGGTGTTGGCACATGGCTATAACAGCGGCGGTCGCGATGGCGCGCGCGAGGCATTGGCCGCGTTCTGGGGTCGCATCGCGGTTAAGGAGCCGTTCAGTTTTTTTCCTCCCGAAATGTTGCCGGGCGGTGCCAGTCTGCTCAACCAGCCAGCGCCAGCAGGCATGAAGGCGCTGATGGCGATGACGCGCTTCTTTTCGCCGACGCAGTTGAATCCGCTCGACATCAATCCCTTGCGCGATATCTTGCAGGAACAGATCGATTTCGAGCGCCTGCGCCGCACGGGCAATATCAAACTGTTTATTGCGGCGACCAAGGTCAGCAGTGGCACGCTGAAGATATTCCGTAATCGCGATCTGACGCTGGACGCCTTGCTGGCATCGGCCTGTCTGCCTTCCATGCATCGGCCGGTGGAAATCGATGGTGAAGCATACTGGGATGGCGGCTTGACTGCTAATCCACCGATTTTTCCGTTACTGCACCTGTGTTCGGCGCGTGACTTGATGGTGGTGCTGCTGCATCCGTGCAGTCGGCCGGGAACGCCAACCTCGATTACCGAAATCGGCCAGCGTTTGAGCGAAATCAGTTTCAGCTCCGCCTTTTTCACCGAACTGGGCGGGCTGGCGCTGGCCAAGCGCGAAGCGGAAGGTTCCATGTTCGCGTTCGGTACGCTGGAGCGCCGTCTCAAGCGACTCAATATGCACATGGTGGAAGCTCCTGACTTGATGAACCAGCTCGATGTGAGCAGCAAGCTCAATACCAGCACCTCGTTCATTCATGCCATGCAGGAGGAAGGGCGCGCCGTTGCTGAAGCCTGGCTGGAGCGGCATTTCTATACGCTGGGGGTGAAGTCGTCATTTGATCTCGGGCATTACCTGCAATAACGCCATCCGGCGCTTTATACTATGCGGTTTTTGCCGGAAATTCTGCCATGAAGCCATCCCGTTCCGAATTCCTCGACATCCGCGGCCTGCGCTACCACGTCCGGCATTGGGGCGAGCCAGGTGCGCCCAAGTTGTTCATGCTGCATGGCTGGATGGATATCTCGGCTTCATTCCAGTTTGTGGTCGACAATCTGCAACAGGATTGGCATGTGATCGCGCCCGACTGGCGCGGTTTTGGCCTGACGCAACGCTCACCTGCCGACACTTACTGGTATCCCGACTATCTGGCTGATCTTGATGCGCTGTTGCTGCATTTCGCGCCCGAGGAAGCGATCAATCTGCTGGGCCACAGCATGGGTGCCAATATTGTCAGCATCTATGCTGGCGTGCGCCCGGAGCGAATTGCCAAGCTGATCAATCTGGAAGGCTTCGGCTTGCCCAGCACACGGCCGGAACAGGCGCCGGCACGTTTTGCCAGTTGGCTCGATCAATTGCGCGAAAAATCAGACCTGCGTCCCTATGACTCGCTAGCGGGGGTGGCCGCGCGTCTGCAAAAAACCAATCCGCGCCTCAGTGACGAACGTGCCGCCTTTCTGGCTGCGCATTGGGCCGGTCAGCGCGACGACGGCAGTTGGGAAATCCTCGGCGATCCGGCCCACAAACGGATCAATCCCTTGTTGTATCGGGTCGATGAAGCGACCGCTTGCTGGCACCAGATCACTGCTCCGGTATTGTGGGTGGAAGCGGCCCAGACCGACGTCTGGCGTTGGTTTGGCGAAAATGCCCTGACACGTGAGGAAATCAACCGGCGCATCGGATTTTTGCGTCATGTCCACACGCAAGTCATCCCTGATGCGGGCCACATGTTGCATCATGATCAGCCAGAATTGCTGGCCGCCAGCATCGAAACTTTCTTGATGGCATAAACCTTGTTGCCGTTGGTGCCATGCAGCACAGCGCATTGATGCGGCGTACAATGAAGCTATCTCAATGACCTGCAACAAGCGCAATTTTCCATGCTCAATGTCGATATGCACTGCCATTCCAACGTCTCCGACGGCTTGCTGCTGCCGGAACAGGTGGCTGCGCGCGCGCACGCTAACGGCGTCGACGTCTGGGCCTTGACCGATCACGATGAAATTAGCGGCGTTGCCGCTGCCCGTGAAGCGGCCGAGGCGCTCGGTATGCGCCATGTGGCCGGTGTGGAAATTTCGGTAACCTGGGCCAACCAGACCGTGCATATCGTCGGTTTGCGCATCGATGAAACCAATGCCGCGCTGGTGCAAGGGCTGGCGGCTACGCGCAACGGCCGCGAACGGCGCGCGCGCGATATTGCGGCGGCACTGGGCAAGATCGGCATCGCCGGTGCCTATGAAGGCGCGCTCAAGCACGTCGGCAATCCGGATTTGATGTCGCGTACCCACTTTGCGCGCTTTCTGGTCGAAAGCGGGCATTGCGTCGATACCAAGCAAGTGTTTCGCGATTTCCTCTGTGAAGGCAAGCCGGGCTTTGTGCCGCATCGGTGGGCCACGCTGAGCGAAGCGGTGTCCTGGATCCGTGGCGCAGGTGGGGTGGCAGTGATTGCGCACCCAGGCCGTTATCAATACAGCGAGCTTGAATTCGGCGCCTTGTTCGATGAATTCAAACAACTTGGCGGACTGGCCATTGAAGTAACAACTGGCAGCCACACGCCCGATCAGTACCAAGAATATGCCCGCGTGGCAAAGCGCTTTGGTTTTCTGGCCTCGATTGGCTCCGATTTCCATGGTCCGGGCGAATCGCGCGTTGACCTTGGTCGCTTACCGCCGCTGCCGAGCGGTTTGACGCCGGTCTGGCACGACTGGGTTTTCTAAGAACCAGGCGGCGCGGCGCGTGTTATTTGTCGCGGACTTGAATTTTCTCGGCTCAATCCTATCTAATAGCCACTTTCACGATAGGAGTATTTTCCATGAAGCGCATCTTCCTCTTCCTCGCGACCAATATCGCCGTGCTGGTGGTGATGAGCGTGATCCTGTCGCTGCTCGGCGTTGACCGATTCCTCACCAGCGCCGGCCTGAATCTGCCGATGCTGCTGGTGTTTTCGCTGGTGGTTGGTTTCACTGGCTCGATCATTTCCTTGCTGATGAGTAAGTCGATGGCCAAATGGAGCACGGGCGCGCGCGTCATCGACACACCCGTCAATGCCACCGAAGTCTGGCTGGTCAATACCGTGAGCAAACTGGCGCAACGCGCTGGCATTGGCATGCCCGAAGTGGCGGTCTATGAAGGCGAACCGAATGCCTTCGCTACCGGCGCGTTCAAGGATTCAGCGCTGGTGGCCGTGTCCACCGGCCTGCTGCAAGGCATGACCAAGGAAGAAGTGGAAGCCGTGCTCGGCCACGAAGTGGCGCATATCGCCAATGGCGACATGGTCACGATGACCTTGGTGCAGGGCGTGCTCAATACGTTTGTGGTGTTCCTCTCGCGGGTGGTCGGCTACTTTGTCGATTCTGCACTGAGGCGCAACGACAACAGTTCCGGTCCAGGCATTGGTTACATGGTGACGGTGATTGTTTGCCAGATCGTCTTCGGTATTGGTGCCTCGATCATTGTGGCCTGGTTCTCGCGGCATCGCGAATTTCGCGCCGATGCCGGTTCTGCGCGCCTGTTAGGTAATCCGCAACCGATGATCAATGCCTTGGCGCGTCTGGGCGGCATCCATGCTAGCGGCTTGCCGCAATCGATGGCGGCCATGGGTATCAATGACAAGCCCGGTTTCATGGCATTGTTTTCCAGTCATCCGCCGATGGAGCAGCGAATCGCTGCACTGCGCGGTCAGCGCTGAGGCGGTAGCGCAGGGACAAAGCGGCGGGCAACCGCCGCTTTGTCATTGTCGGCGGCATTTTTGTGCTATTTTTCGGCCCTGAACACGGCCTATTTCATCAAGACACTAAAAAGAACGCATGAGCCAGTTTTTTCAAATTCATCCCGACAATCCACAGTTGCGGCTGATCAAGCAAGCCGCGCAAATCATCCTCAGTGGCGGCATTGTCGCCTTGCCGACTGATTCCTGCTATGCGTTGGTTTGTCAGCTTGATAACAAGGAGGCGGTGGAACGCGTACGCCGCATTCGCGGCGTCGATGACAAACATCATCTGACCTTGCTGTGCCGCGATCTGAGCGAAATTGCACTGTACGCCAAGGTCGACAATCGGCAATACCGCTTGCTCAAGGCCGCTACACCAGGCCCGTACACCTTCATTCTGGAAGCCACCAAGGAAGTGCCGCGCCGGCTCAGTCATCCTTCACGCAAGACCATCGGCCTGCGCGTGCCGGAAAATCAGATCGCCCATGCATTGCTGGCTGAACTAGGGCAACCCTTGCTCGGTACCACCTTGATTTTGCCCGATCAGGACGATGCGCTGACCAATGCCGATGATATCCGCGACCGGCTTGAAAAACAGATTGAGCTGATCATCGACAGCGGTGCCTGCAGCCTGGAGCCGACCACTGTGATCGATTTGAGCGGCGACGACCAGCCGGTGCTGGTACGCCAGGGACGTGGCGCCGCCGCCTTGTTTGGTTTGTAATTGCTAAGCGCCGTTGCTATCAAGGATGTTGCTGCTGCGGCGACGTTTATTTGTCAAATTGACATTGATATTATCTGTTTGGCAAATTTCCTGGATGGAGATTCTTCACTTGCCTTACCCCTCTGCTAAAATTCGCACCCATGAATGATCTTATCCAGACTGTCGCTGTGTATGCGCTCCCGGTACTTTTCGCGATCACGCTACACGAAGCAGCACACGCCTACGCGGCCAAGTATTTTGGCGACAATACCGCTTACGCGATGGGGCGCATGAGCCTCAATCCGCTCAAGCATATCGACCCGTTCGGCACGATCCTAATCCCCATCCTGCTGTATTTCGCCACCAGCGGCGCTTTCCTGTTCGGCTATGCCAAGCCGGTGCCGCTCGATTTCGGCAAATTGCGCAAGCCCAAACGCGACATGGCATGGGTGGCGCTAGCCGGGCCTGCTGCCAATTTCTTGATGGCATTGATCTGGACACTAGTGATTTATGCCCTCGCAATCGGCCAGGTTGAAGAAGAATTCTTCATGCTGATGGCCAAAGCTGGCGTGCTGACCAATCTGGTCATGTTTGCCTTCAATCTGTTTCCGATTCCCCCATTGGACGGTGGCCGCATTTTGACAAGTTTACTGCCGCATCGGTATGCGTATAAATTTGCACAGATCGAGCCTTATGGCTTTTTCATTGTCATGGCACTGGTCTTGCTCAAGGTAATTTATACCTGGTGGATGGCACCGGTCATGTACCTGGCAGCAACTTTGTTGCAATGGATTACTTCGCCAATACTCTTATTTTTTAACTAAAGCACATCATGTATCCCGACCGCGTTGTCTCCGGTATGCGCCCGACAGGTGCGCTGCATCTGGGCCATTATCACGGTGCCCTGAAGAACTGGGTCAAACTGCAATCCGAACTGCCTTGCCTGTTCTTTGTGGCCGACTGGCATGCCTTGACGACGCATTACGACGATCCCAGCGTGATCGAGCACAGCACCTGGGAAATGGTGATCGACTGGCTCGCCGCCGGCGTTGATCCTTCGCAATGCACCTTGTTCATCCAGTCGCGCGTGCCCGAGCATGCCGAACTGCATCTGTTGTTGTCGATGGCCACGCCACTGGGATGGCTGGAGCGAGTACCGACCTACAAGGATCAGCAGGAAAAACTGTCCGACCGCGATCTGGCAACCTATGGTTTTCTCGGTTATCCCTTGTTGCAAGCGGCCGATGTCCTGATCTACCGCGCCAGCCAGGTGCCGGTCGGCGAAGACCAGATTCCCCATATCGAAATGATGCGCGAGATTTCGCGCCGCTTTAATCATCTTTATGGCAAGGAAAAGGGATTCGAGGAAAAGGCCCGCGATGCCGTCAAAAAGCTTGGCAGCAAGCGTTCCAAGCTGTATCAGGAGTTGCGCACGCAGTTTCAAGAGCAGGGCGATGACGAAGCACTGGAGCAGGCTAAGGCCATGCTCGATGATGCCCAGAACCTGTCCATGATTGATCGCGAGCGCCTGTTCGGTTATCTCGAAGGCAGTCGTAAATTGATCTTGACCGAGCCGCAAGCCTTGTTGACCTCAGCTTCGCGTCTGCCGGGCTTGGACGGCGCCAAAATGTCCAAGAGCTACGGCAACGCGATTGCGCTGCGTGAGGATGCAGATTCGGTGACAAAGAAGGTCCGCACCATGCCGACCGATCCGCAACGCGTGCGCCGCACCGATGTTGGTGACCCGGGCAAGTGTCCGGTCTGGCAATTTCATCTGGTGTATTCCGATGATGCAACGCGACAATGGGCTGAGCAGGGCTGCCGTTCGGCCGGTATTGGTTGTCTGGAATGCAAGCAGCCAGTAATCGATGCCATCCTCAAAGAGCAGCAACCGATGCTGGAACGGGCCCAGCAATATCTCGATGATCCTTCGCTGGTGCGGGCGATTATCGCCGACGGTTGCGACCATGCGCGCAAGCTGGCGCAGGACACCATGCGTGATGTCCGCGAAGCCATGGGCCTGGGCTACTAGCGTGCCTTGCCAGCGGCCTGTTGGTTGGTGCGCTGGCAGGCAGTACCTACGGCATGTAGGGGCAATGTAAGCAAATTTGAACAAATTGACCGATCATTGCGGCGATCCGCTACAATCGGTCTTTTCCTATCCACCGTAGCATCTTTTCTACGCACTAACATCATGATCAAGGGCAGCATAGTCGCCATCGTCACGCCGATGCATCCGGATGGCAGTCTCGATTTTCCGGGCCTGCGCAAGTTGATTGACTGGCATATCGCCGAAGGCACCGACGCCATTGTGATCGTCGGCACCACTGGCGAATCGCCGACCGTTTCGGTCGAAGAGCACTCGGAGCTGATCAAGGTCGCGGTTGAACATACGGCCAAACGCATTCCTGTGATTGCCGGTACCGGCGGAAATTCGACTTCGGAAGCGATCGAATTGACCGAGTTCGCCAAGAAAGTCGGCGCCGACGCTTCGCTGCAAGTGGTGCCTTACTACAATCGGCCGACCCAAGAAGGCATGTATTTGCACTTCAAGAAGATCGCTGAATCGGTCGATCTGCCAGTGATCCTCTATAACGTGCCAGGCCGCACTGTCGCCGACATGAGTAACGACACCGTGCTGCGTCTGGCGCAAGTGCCGGGTATTGTCGGCGTCAAGGATGCGACCGGCAATATCGCCCGTGGCACCGATCTGATCCGCCTGGCGCCAAAGTCGTTTGCGGTCTATTCGGGTGATGATGCTGTGGCGATCGCCTTGATGCTCTACGGCGGCCAAGGCAATATTTCGGTCACTGCCAACGTCGCGCCGCGCGATATGCATGAGCTGTGCGTCGCGGCCATGAGCGGCAATGTCGCCCGTGCCATCGAACTCAATAACAAGATGTTGCCGCTGCATAACAATCTGTTTGTCGAGCCCAATCCGGTTCCGGTCAAATGGGCCATGATCGAAATGGGCTTGATAGAATCCGGTATGCGTTTGCCGTTGGCTCCGCTTGGCGCTGCTTACCACGAGACTGTGCGTGCCGCGCTGCGTGAATCCGGCGTATTAAAATAAACAATTAAACCTAAACGGCAGTGTCGTTTTCCCTTGAACCTGAACCCGCTTCTCATTGCAACGATATGACAATTCGCAAGAACGTTCACTCTGCTTCACGCTTGGTCCCACAACGTGGTCTCATTATTGCGCTGGTGCTCACCAGTCTGGCTGGATGCAGCTCAATGAGCAACATGATGGAAGGTGATCGTATCGATTACAAGAGCGCTGAAAAAGCACAAAAGGGCCCGCGCCTTGACGTCCCTCCTGATCTGACCCAGTTGCAACGCGACAATCGCTATGCCATTCCTGAGTCGACCAAAGGTGTGGCGACTGCTTCCGGTTACACACTGGAACAAACCACGCGTCCAGCGACCGAAGCTGCGGCCGCCGCCGCTGCGGTGGCACCAGTGGCCAAGGGCGATATTCGCATCGAACGCGACGGCAGCCAGCGCTGGCTGGTGGTGAGCAAGTCACCAGAAGTGCTGTGGCCACAAATCAAGGATTTCTGGCAAGACTCTGGTTTCCTGATCAATGTCGAATCGCCTGATACCGGCGTGATGGAAACTGATTGGGCAGAAAACCGCGCCAAGATCCCGCAAGACTTTGTGCGCAACACGTTGGGCAAGGTGTTTGATTCGCTGTATTCGACCGGTGAGCGCGACAAGTTCCGCACACGTCTGGAACGCGGCGCCAATGGCACCACCGAAATCTTTATCAGCCATCGTGGCGCCGAAGAAGTCTTGACCGGCAGTGCCAAGGAAACTTCGGTGTGGACTGCACGTCCGTCCGATCCGGGTCTGGAAGCGGAATTTCTGGCGCGTCTGATGGTGCGTCTGGGTGCCGAAGAAACCAAGGCCAAGGCTGCCGTGGCCAATGCCCCGACCTTGCAGGCCCGCTCCAAGCTGCTCAAGAGCGCCAACGGTTCCACTGTGCAAGTCGATGAGAGCTTCGACCGCGCCTGGCGTCGTGTCGGCCTGGCACTGGATCGTGTCGGCTTCACTGTGGAAGATCGTGATCGTACCAAGGGTATTTACTTCGTGCGCTATGTCGATCAGAGTCAGGATGCCAAGGGCAAGGACACTGGCGGCTTCTTCTCGAATCTGTTCTCCAGCAAGGACAAGGACAAGCAGGCTGCGCGTTACCAGATCGTCGTCAAGGGTAGCGGCGACGTCAGCAGCATCGTGGTCCAGAACAGCGATGGCAAAGTGGAAGTTTCTCCAATTGCGGACAAGATTCTTGATTTGCTCAACGAGCAACTGAAGTAAGTTATTTGTCGTACCGGTAGCGCTAGTAGACCTTCGCGAGGCCTCTGTTGAAATTCACCAGTCTAGGCAGCGGCAGCGAAGGTAATGCACTGATCATCTCGACCAGTGCAGCTAGCGCTACCGCCTCCGCAGTCGCCACCACGGTCATGCTTGATTGTGGTTTCAGTATCAAAGAAACCGAGCGTCGTCTGACGCGTATCGGCAAGCTTCCCCAAGATATCTCCGGCATTGTGGTCACGCATGAGCATGGCGATCATGTCGCAGGTGTGTTCAAGTTCGCGCGTCGTTACCACATTCCAGTTTGGCTCACCTATGGTACCTATCAGGCGATCGGTGAGCAGGCCTGCAAGGATGTGGTCGTGCATTTTTGCCGTGACAATGAGGAGCTGGTCATCGGTGACCTGGCGCTATTGCCCTATACCGTGCCGCATGATGCGCGTGAGCCGGTGCAATATGTGATCAATGATGGTCGTTGCAAGCTCGGCGTGCTGACCGATGCCGGTCAATCGACCAGTCATTTGCTGCAGGCGCTGGCTGGCTGTGATGCCTTGCTGCTAGAGTGCAATCACGATCGCCAGATGCTGGCAGATTCGCGTTATCCGCCATCCTTGAAGCAGCGCATTGGTGGTCCTTTGGGCCATCTGGCCAATGACACTAGCGCACAAATTCTGGCGGCACTCGACAAGCACCGCCTAAGGACCGTGGTAGGTGCGCATCTGAGTCTGAAGAACAATACCCCTGAACTGGCGCGCGAGGCCTTGTGTGGCGCCCTGGAGGCGCACCCCGGCGATATCCTGATCGCTGATCAGGAGCAGGGCAGTCAATGGATTGCGGTCGGCTAGGCGTTGCCAGGGCATTCTCTGGATGCGCTTCGCGGCAAAGCTGAGAAACCTGTAGACGTAAAAAAAGCCGACCAAGGTCGGCTTTTTCAATAATCAGTTGATTATTTTGCTGGTGCTGCGTCAGCTGGCTTAGCGTCAGCTGCTGGTGCTGCTGCTGGAGCTGCTGCATCGGCTGCTGGAGCTGCTGCTGGAGCTGCTGCATCAGCTGCTGGAGCTGCTGCTGCTGGAGCTGCTGCTGGAGCTTCAACTGCTGGAGCTGGTGCTGGTGCTGGTGCTTCTTCTTTCTTACCGCAAGCTGCCAGAGCAATAGCCAACAACGATGCGATCAACAGAGTCTTTTTCATGAATATTCCTTCAATAGATATCAAAATTTTGCGATGAATAATTACCGGTAATTATCGCTCTATAGGACGTTTTCGTCGCTTTGTAGCATCACTTTACAACGAGAACTTTCCAGCCCAATATTATAGCTACTTTTTAGGAAAATCACATTGGATTTATTCTTCGCTGTAAGAATTTGTAAGATTGTCGCGAATTCTGTCAGCTTAGCGTCAGTCCTTTATTTATAACGGTTTGCGGCCGCCAATAAACTTCGGGAATGGACAAGTTTAATCACTTTTTGGCTTGTCAAGAGAGCATCAGCCAGCCGTCCTGATACCACTGATGAAATGCTTCTGTCACATCCTCTGAAGCATGTTGCAGCGCGCTTTTTTCCAGTTGGCGCTGGTCTGCAAGCGCGCACAACAAGGTTTTGTCGGCACGGCCAACGGCAAACGATTCGCCATTGATGAAGATATGTTTGCCGCGATACAGCATCTGGGTCTTGCGCGCCAGCTTGATGCCGCGCTTATTGGCTGCCAGGCTGAAGCGTGCCAGTGTCAACGGTTTTTCTAATGGGTCGAAGAACACCGAGGCCTTGGGCTCGGACAGATATTCACCGAGGAAGATGGTGATATCTTCTTCGGTAAAACGCATCTTGTTGATCTCATCGGTGACGCTGGCCAGCAGTTCGGCAGGTAATTCGGCCGGGTGTTTGGCAGGTTTCAGTTCAGGATCGGCATAGCGTCCAGGCAGGTCGATCGTATCGGCCATGAATTGCAAAAATGCTTCGCCCAGTTCCTGAAATGCCGGCGCCCGAAAACCGATTGAATACGTCATGCACTCGCCGATGGCAACGCCATCATGCGCATATTGCGGCGGCAGATAAAGCATGTCGCCTGGTTCCAGTACAAACTCTTGCTCAGCCTTGAAATTCTTCAAAATCTTCAACGGCATGCCGTCAATCAGCGTCAGATCGGTTTGCGCGCCAATGCGCCACTGGCGCTTGCCATGCGCTTGCAACAGGAACACGTCATACGAATCGAAATGTGGGCCGACACCGCCACCATCGCTGGCGTAGCTGATCATTAAATCATCCAGGCGGGCATCGGGAATGAAGCGGAACTGGCGCAGCAAGTCGTCTGCCTGGTCATCGTGCAGATTGACGCCCTGTACCAGCATGGTCCACTGCTTTTGCTTGAGCGGCGGCAGCTTGTTCAGCGGCCCGTGGTTCATGCGCCAGTCGCTGCCGTTTTGCTCAATCAGGCGCGATTCGACATCGTCGCGTGTGGCCAGATCGAACAAGGCTTGTCGTGACAGTAGCGGTTGCATGCCTGGAATCGCCTGGCGGATCAGCAAAGGTTTCTTGTGCCAGTAATCGCGCAGGAAAGTGGCGGGACTGATGTCGCCGAGCAGAGTCAGAATATTTTTCATGGCGACATTATAGAACCCTCGCCGGCAACATGGATAAAGCCTTGAACAGGTATAATGCGCAGGCAGATTGCAGCGCATTTACCATGTCATGCCTTCTTGAAGCCGGTTGCCACGCCAGCATGTCGGCTTTGCACTCCAGGCGCAGGTGGTCGCTGGCTGTGGCCGGCGCTTCAAAACCTGCAATAATTGATGAACCAAATACCAGAAAAGAAGGGGCATACATGAAGATTGCCAAAAACACCGTAGTTTCCGTGAACTACAAACTGTCGGACGCACAGGGCGAGCTGATCGAAGCGAGCCGCGAGCCGATGGTCTATCTGCATGGTGGTTATGAAAACACCTTGCCGAAAATCGAAGAAGCATTGGACGGTCAAGAAAACGGTTACCAGGTCACGATTCAGGTCGAGCCGGTTGATGCGTTTGGCGAATACGATGCCGAGTTGGTCAAGATCGAACCAAAGAACCGTTTGCCATCGCCGCTGGAAGTCGGCATGCAGTTTGAAGGTTCGCCTGACGACGACACCCAGTCAGCGGTCGTGTTTACCGTCACCGAGATCGCAGAAGACAAGGTAGTGCTTGATGGCAATCATCCGCTGGCTGGCATGGCCTTGCGTTTTGAGTTGAACGTGGTCGAAGTGCGTGCTGCCACCGAAGAAGAAATACAGCATCAACACGTGCATGGTCCGCATGGCCATGGCCATGATCATGATCATGGTGATGATCAAGGCGAGGCGGGCGACCACTTCCGCAGCCATCCGATTCATTGATGTACCGCTGCGCTTGAGCGAAGCGCAGCAATAATAACGCAGCCTCGGCTGTCATGCCGTTCAGCTAAGAAACAACGTTCGGTCGTTTCTTGGCTGCTGATGGTTTGTTCTCTTCGGACTACCTAGCCGGGAGCGGCCCGGCAGCCGCTTACTTTTCTTGTCTCGCCAAGAAAAGCTAAGCAAAAGAAGGCGACCGCGCGATCCCGGCCCCTGCGGGGTTCCCAGCGATG
>Ga0066798_10000138_pt1 | contig 40377 bp, 32 predicted proteins | sample PersoiDNA2013203_FD_70961 | JGI IMG/M metagenome (GOLD analysis project Ga0066798, IMG submission 70961) | Permafrost soil microbial communities from the Arctic, to analyse light accelerated degradation of dissolved organic matter (DOM) -... | ecosystem: Environmental > Terrestrial > Soil >... | reverse complement strand
CATCGACAAGGATGTTTTGCTGGTGACCGATGGCCATGCCGCCTACCGGGCCTTTGCCAGGGAGGCCGGTATCAGCCATCAGGCCGTCAACTTGCGCGCCGGCATCCGCGTGCGGGGCGCAGCCCATATGCAGAACGTCAATGCCTATCACAGCCGCCTGCGGGACTGGCTGAGGCCGTTTCACGGCGTGGCGACGCGTTACCTGCCGAACTACCTGGGATGGCGCTGGATACTCGACGCCGGGCGCATTCGTTCACCAGAAACATTATTGAAGGCAACCCTGGGAGCATTTCCACATCTGACGGTGACATAGCCATAAAAAACGCCGCCGGGATTGCTCCCGGCGGCGTTTTTTTGTCAGACAGCAAAGCACTTACTGCCTGTCAGGACTGCATCAGATACTGTCGAGCACCGCATTCAGGCTGGCGCTCGGACGCATGACCGCTTCCGTCTTCGCCGGATCCGGCAGGTAGTAGCCGCCGATATCCGTTTCCTTGCCTTGTACTGCTTTCAGCTCGGCAACGATCTTTTCTTCGTTGTCGGCCAGTGCTTTGGCCACTGGCGCGAAGTGCGCCGCCAGTTCCGCATCGTCCTTCTGCGCTGCCAGGGCTTGCGCCCAGTACATGGCCAGGTAGAAATGACTGCCGCGATTGTCGAGCTCGCCGGTACGTGGCGATGGCGACTTGTTGTTGTCCAGCAGCTTGCCGGTGGCTTCATCCAGGGTTTTCGCGAGGATTTTGGCCTTCGCATTGCCCGTCTTGATGCCCATGTCTTCCAGCGACACGGCCAGGGCCAGGAATTCACCCAGCGAATCCCAGCGCAAATGGTTTTCTTCCACCAGTTGCTTGACGTGTTTCGGTGCCGAACCGCCGGCGCCCGTTTCGTACATGCCGCCACCGGCCATCAGCGGCACGATCGACAGCATCTTGGCGGACGTGCCCAATTCCAGGATCGGGAACAGGTCGGTCAGGTAGTCGCGCAGGATGTTGCCGGTCACCGAGATGGTGTCCAGGCCACGGAAGGCGCGTTCCAGCGTGTAGCGCATGGCGCGCGTTTGCGACATGATCTGGATTTCCAGGCCGCTGGTGTCGTGCTCCTTCAGGTAAACCTGTACCTTCTTGATGACTTCGTTCTCGTGCGGACGGTAGGAATCGAGCCAGAACACGGCCGGCATGCCCGAGTTGCGCGCACGCGTCACGGCCAGCTTGACCCAGTCGCGGATCGGCGCGTCCTTGACCTGGCACATGCGCCAGATATCGCCCTCTTCGACCGTTTGCGTCAGCAGCACTTCGCCCGTTTCCAGGTCGGTGATGTTGGCGGTGCCACCTTCCGGCACTTCAAAGGTCTTGTCGTGCGAACCGTATTCTTCCGCTTGCTGCGCCATCAGGCCCACGTTCGGCACGGTGCCCATGGTCTTCGGATCGAAGTTGCCATGCCATTTGCAAAAACCGATCATTTCCTGGTAAATACGCGCGAAAGTCGATTCCGGCATGACTGCCTTGACATCCTTCGGACGGCCGTCGGCGCCCCACATCTTGCCGCCGATGCGGATCATGGCGGGCATGGACGCGTCGACAATGATGTCGTTCGGCGAATGGAAGTTGGTGATGCCCTTGGCCGAGTCGACCATGGCCAGTTCCGGACGATTCGCGTGGCAGGCGTGCAAATCTTTCAGCACTTCATCTTTTTGCGACGCTGGCAAGGTCTCGATCTTGTCGTACAGGTTGCTCATGCCATTGTTGACATTCACGCCCAGCTTGTCGAACAGTTCAGCGTGCTTGGCGAACGCGTCCTTGTAGAAAATGCGCACGCAGTGGCCGAAGACGATCGGGTGCGAGACCTTCATCATGGTCGCCTTGACGTGCAGCGAGAACATCACGCCCGTCTTGAAGGCGTCGTCGATTTCCTTCTCGTAGAACTCCAGCAGCGCTTTCTTGCTCATGAACATGCTGTCAATGATTTCGCCCGCTTTCAGCGCAACCTTCGGTTTCAGCACGATGGTCTTACCCGAGGCGGTGACCAGTTCCATTTTGACATCGCGGGCCTTTTCCAGGGTCAGCGATTTTTCGCCATGGTAAAAGTCGCCATGATGCATGTGCGAGACGTGGGTTTGCGACGCCTGGCTCCACTCGCCCATCGAATGCGGGTGCTTGCGTGCATACTCTTTGACAGCCTTCGGTGCGCGGCGGTCGGAATTGCCTTCACGCAGGACCGGATTGACCGAGCTGCCGATGCACTTGCCGTAACGGGCCTTCAAGGCTTTTTCTTCTTCCGTCTTCGCGTCTTCCGGATAGTCCGGCAGCTTGTAGCCACGACCTTGCAATTCGCGCACGCAAGCGATCAATTGCCCCTGGGAAGCGCTGACGTTCGGCAATTTGATGATGTTGGTGTCTGGATTCTGGGTCAATTTGCCCAGTTCAGCCAGGGTATTCGGGACTTTTTGCGCGTCCGTCAGGAATTCGGGAAATTCGGCCAGTACACGCGACGCCACCGAAATATCCGTGGCGACGATATCCACGCCAGCCGGCGCGGTGAATTTTTTGATAATTGGCAGCAGGGAATACGTCGCGAGCAGCGGCGCCTCGTCAGTCAGCGTGTAGATGATTTTGGATTTTTGTGTTGCCATGTTCATTCCCTTGTATGCGGTGATGCCTGGTGGTTAACTTTCTTCATTCCAAACACAGGACGGTTAGCCTTGCTTTGGACGGCTAGTGTGCCGGCGGTGACGCCGTGCTTGCCCACCACGTATTTTAGACTGTCCTGCCGCTGTTTGTGTATCCGATGGCGACGAATCTTATATAAGACAGCAAATATCTGATGGCGCCGGGCCAGAACGGCCATTTTCCGCCTTGAAATGGGCGCTGGAGAATAGCCCGGCATGTATGCGGCCACGGAGAATCATTCAATATTGACAATATCCAAGTGGGAGCGACGTCACGCCCGCCCGTTCTTGGCGATGCCGCGCACTGCTGATCAAAAAAAACCAGAAGGCGGTGCGCGATCCCACCAGCCTGGCCGCCCTGCTCTTCGTCTTCAATACGTGCCAGCTCACGGCGGAAAAAACCAAACTCGTCAATACGGCCGATGCCGTCGCCTACAGCGCCGCCGTGATGCAGGCGCGCGCCGTCAATTTCGACGCCTACACCAACCGCGCGCTGATGGCCGACGAGGTCATGATCGCGCAAGCCGTCAGCATCGCAGCGTGGTCCGCCCGCGTCGTCAGGCACATGGAGAACATGACGCCCCGCAACTGCCGCAGCTATTATTCCGTGCCGGCGGCACCGGTGCTGATCGATTACATTCCCGTCTGCTACCTGCTCAGCTTGCCTACTGCCACCTGGCCATCATCGACGGCAAGCCAGCCCGCGACGTGCTGCCGGCAGTGGCCACGGCGCAAGTGTATTTCGAGCGACCGGGCGGGCGCGACGATGTCAAAACGGAACTGCCCAGCCTGTTCAATCCCTACTGGCAAGTGCGCCTCCTGTCCACCTCGGCGGCCGATCTGGCTGCCGCCACAGCACTGGGAGGCGCGCGATGAAGCCGTCTGGCCTGTCCTGTGCCATCGATCCCCGCGATTGCAGCATGATGGAAGCGCGCACCGGCACGGCCAGCCTGTCATCGAGCCTGGGCACGTGGGAAGTCGACTTGCTGGCAAAGACGGCGCACGGCCATTGCGATGCCACGGGGCATGCGCGCGCCGCGCCGCCATCGTACGCCAGGCGGCCAGCAGCCCGGCCATGACCGCATTCGCCGCCGCCATACAAGCCCATCCGCAAACGGGCACGGGCGAACGCAAGACCATCCTCGGCCTGGAATGCGAGGTCCGGCCCAATCCGCTCGACCCGGACGGCAGGAACTGCCTGTCGCACGGCGGCGCCTTCTCATCGCTGGACGTTGTGGGCGAAGCCGGCATGTCCGGCATGACCCTGGAAATGAGCTCGTCCAGCCGCTACGTCACCTTCGAGGCAATCACGCACAACGACGCGCAAGGCGGCTCGAAGGCGCCGGCTGCCCTGGCCGGCGAGGTGCGACGGCGCTTTTTCAGCCATGCGGCCGCTCCCATCAAGACAAGCGATATGGCCGGTAATTTCCCCGCCCACCAGAACCTGTTCTGGCGCGGGCCTGCCGGCGGCGCCCCGATCGCGGACTTCGGCGACGACGTGACCGTCAGCTTTGGCCCCGGCAACGCGGCCAGCTCGATTTCTGGCGCGATGTCGTGCCGCCCGACCGGCTCAAGTAGGCATCGCGCCATCCACCTTATCCGCATCGGAGGAGATTGCAGAAATGATAGAAAAACAATATCTTCGGCGCATATCAGGCGCGGCACGCTGCAGCGAAGCTTGCGCCAAGCCTGCATTTCATTCAAGACCCAGCTTTTTCTCAGGCTGGAGTCGACTGGACCTGCTGGCATAATTACTCAAGAGTGTTACCTGTCCGGATGAGGCGCGGCACCTGCGCCAAGTACCCAGCGCCGCCTCGACGATGGTGTTATCTTCGTTGCCTCACCCTCACGCTATACAAGCATCAGGAAACCGTCTGCAAAACACGCTACGCCTGCAAGGCCTACCGGGATGGACACCCACCAAATACGCCGAGCCTTCATCAGCCCCGCTATGGAGTTAAGCAGAATCGATACCTGAAGAAAAATTACTGCAATACCAAATGGTTTGCCGTGTTGCTTGGCGGCATCGCGTTGTTGTTCAAGTTCGTGGGCGCGCGTTTGAATACCCTGTTTCTCGCTTGCATAGCGACCGATGGCAGCGCGGTACTCCGCCTCTTTTTCCGCATAGGCGGCACTCGCAGGATTTCCCTTTGACAGCGCCATGGCCTGCAATTTCAGTTGCTCGGCTTGCAATTCATACAGATGTTGCTTGGTACTTTTCGCCTGGTAGAACGACCACTGGTCCGAGGCCAGAGCTTGGCTTATCACGCTTTGGGTAGAGTACCCGCCACCTTTAAAGGTAGACAAAGTCGCGCACACCGCCAGGATTACCGTCGCAAGCGCCATCTTATTGAGCCAGGTTTCCTTGATTTCTTCCGCCATCGCTTGCCTCTTCATTGAAAAAGCCAGCATTGTAAGCGGCAGCGTCGACATGGGCCAGACGTGCTGCACATCCCGCGAACCTGGGTCTCAACGTTCAGTTCCCATGCGTTCGCTGCGCACTTGACCTTGACTTCACGTTGTTTCTGTTACGTATGCTTACCCCAGAAACATCTTCCATACATCCCGTTCGCAGCGTCATCCGTTAATGCTCTATCAGCGCGACGTCAGCGCCATACCAGAGAACAAAAATGGAAACCACCACCACATCGAATCGCATTCATCCACTGATGGCCGCCGCCGCTGTATCGATTACCCTGGTCAGCCTGGTCGGCGCCGCCGCGATTGCTGGGCTTCTGCCAAACTCACATGGTGCAGCCGTAAGCAGTCCGACAGCAGAAATGACGGGTAGCGGTAGTGTCCCGCTGGCACAGCAGTCCGCACCGGCACCAGTCGCGCGGGAGATTGTGCAATACAAAACCGTCGTGCATCATGAATACCCTCGTCGTCACGAGACCGCCTATAACACCGACCGCGCCCAGTTGGCTCAAGCTGACCAACCGCGCGATTATCGCCAAGCCCCGACGTATCAGCAGCCGGCTCCGGTCGCACAGAACAGCCCACTTGGCATAGGCATTGGTGCCCTGCTCGGTGGCTTGGTCGGTAGTCATGTGGGTGGCGGCAACGGCCGTACCTTGGCCGCAATCGCCGGCGCCGTTGGTGGCGGCTATGTGGGCAACGAAATCGCCAAACGACACCAGCTCGCCGGCCCGCAGTAACGTCGGTCCGGCATCAGAAAGAACGTAAGGAACCATCATGAGAATCACATCCAGCTTGGCACTCTTAGGCCTCGCCCTCCCAGCAGCAGCCTTTGCAACCGAATATCAGACAGTTGAACGTCCGCGCCAAGAGTGCCGGAACGAACAGGTTCAAGTGCAGCAGCATGGCTACGACGCTGGCGGCGCAATCATTGGAGGCATTGCCGGAGGTTTGCTCGGCAACCAAGTCGGCCATGGCAATGGCCGCACCGCAGCCACCGCCGTTGGCGCGATAACAGGCGCAATGGTCGGTGAGCGTATGTCGTCCCAGCCAAGCTACTCCACCCAGAGTGTGCAACGCTGCCGCACCGTCATCGAGCGTGTTCAAGTACCTGTCTATCGCGAACCAGCCCCGGTATGGGTTGAGGAGCAAACGGTGTACGTACCGCGCGTAGATTACTACTACGTTCGGCCTGGCGAACGCGAACATCGGGAGCACTGGGACCACGACGGTTGGCATGAGCGGCGCCATGACCGAGATGAGCACCGCCACCCCCACCATGAGGATGACGATTAATCCAAATGGTCCGCCGACTCTCTGCCCGCCGGCGCGCCCTTCACATATCTTTTGAAAGACCCTGAGGTGAGACGGTTATCGTAGTGATTTTCAGTTTTCTGTCCACGCTCAGTGACAGCTAAGTCTTGCTCCCTATGCTCTCCATGGCGCACCCACGCGCACTACCACTGGAGGAGATATGTACCACTACACCAAACTAGCGTTGCTGGTCGTTGCCTTGGCCACGGGCGGCAGCATGGCCTATGCCGTGAGCAGCCAGCAGGCCGGCATGGAGAACGATGCCCTGGCCATCGGCAAGGCAAAAATTTCACTGACTCAGGCTATCGCAACGGCCGAACAGCAAACGGGCGGCAAAGCCTCCCGCGCCGAGTTCGAACATGAGAAGGGCAGCTGGGTCTTCGACGTGGAAGTCGTCAAGGCCGGCAAGGTTTTCGACGTCCGCATCGATGCCGACAAGGGCACCGTCCTGTCCTCAAAAGAAGACAAGGCCGACCACCACCATCACGGGCACGACGACTGATCCACCACCATTCCGGCCCGCCTCGTGCGGGCCGTTGCAACAGGTACATCATGGAACCACTGAACTTCGCCCTTTTCTCCTTACTCAACGGCCCCGCCGCTCCTTCTCCATTTGTCCTCAGCGCCGCGCTGCTGTTTGGCGAGTGGCTGATCTGGCTACTGCCAGCCGCCGCCGTCATCGCCTGGCTGCGCAGCGGCGAGGCGACGCGGGGCCCGCTGCTGGCTGCCACAGCGGCGGTGCTGACGGGCTTGTGCCTCAATCAGTTGATTGGCCTCGGATGGCAGCATCCCCGCCCGTTCATGCTGCATCTTGGCCATACCTTCATCTCCCACGTGGCCGATTCGTCCTTTCCCAGCGATCACCTGACCGTCATCTGGTGCGCCGCCTGCAGCCTTCTGCTGCAGCGGCCCACGCGCGTGGCCGGCACTGTCATTGCAGTCCTCGGCATTGCCGCCGCCTGGGGCCGCATCTACCTGGGCGTGCACTTCCCGCTGGACATGCTGGGCGCGGCTTTGGTGGCTATATGCAGCGCGGCAGTCGTGTCGCAGCTGCCTACGCGCATCACCTTGGCCACGCTGCACTGCACTACACGCCTGCACCGCGCGGTGTTCGCCCCATTCATCGCGCGCGGCTGGGTGCACGACTGAGCGCTATGCCTGGGCTAAGTCTTGCGCCGCACACTGGCGACTTTCCCACTTGCAGGAGTTCGCCATGCCATTCCAGTTCCCCACCACCCGCCGCCAATGGCTGAACAAAGTACCCCATGCCACCCTGCTATTCTGGATCATCAAGATGATGTCGACCACGGTGGGCGAGACGGGCGCCGATTATCTGAACGCCGACCTGCACTTCGGTCTGGGTGGCACCACGGCGGTCGTGGGCGCGCTGCTGGCCCTGTGCCTGTGGGGGCAAATGCGGGCCAGCCGCTATATTCCCGTGCTGTACTGGCTGGTGGTCGTCTGCATCAGCGTCTTCGGCACCCTGCTCACCGATAACCTGAGCGACCAGCTGGGCGTGCAGCTGGCCGTCTCCACGGGCGCCTTCAGCGCCGCGCTGGCCCTCACCTTTATCGCTTGGTACCGGCGCGAGCGCACCCTGTCCATCGACAGCATCGTGACGCCCCGCCGCGAATGGTTTTACTGGAGCGCGATCCTGTTCACGTTTGCCCTGGGAACGGCGGCCGGCGACTGGGTGGCCGAGGGCATGCAGCTGGGCTACGCCTTTGCCGCCCTGCTGTTCGGCGCGCTGATCGCCGCCACGGCCGCCGCACACTACCTGTTCAAGCTCAATACCGTGGCCTGCTTCTGGATCGCCTATGTGCTCACGCGCCCGTTCGGCGCCGCATGCGGCGACTTGCTGTCGCAACCTGCCGCCAATGGCGGTCTCGGTTACGGCACGATAAACACCAGCATCCTGTTCCTGGCCACCATTGTCGCCCTGGTGGCCTATCTGACGGCCATGCAGAAAAATGTCGCGCCACTCAAGGCGGATGTGTGAAAATCGCAGCAAGACACTGAAGAAGGAAGAGCATGCGCGTATTGCTGGTGGAAGACGATGCCATGATAGGAGCCGCCGTGCAGGCCGCCCTGCGCGATGCCTCGTATGCGGCCGACTGGGTGCGCGATGGGCAGACGGCGCTTGACACGACGGCCTGCCAGCACTATGACCTGGTTTTGCTGGACCTGGGTCTGCCCGGCAAGGATGGGCAAAACGTGCTGCGCGAGCTGCGCGCCAGGAACAATCCCGTTCCCCTGCTGATTATCACGGCCCGGGACGCCCTGGAACAGCGCCTGCGCGGACTCGATGGAGGCGCCGATGACTATGTGCTCAAACCATTCGAGATGGCCGAGCTGCTGGCGCGCATGCGTGCCGTAGTCCGCCGCAAGGGCGGCTCCGCCACTCCCATGCTGGGTAACGGCGTCGTCTCACTCGATCCTGCTACGCGCGAAGCGACAGTCGCTGGCGCGACGCCTGTGCAACTGTCGAACCGCGAATTCGCACTGCTGCAAGCCTTGCTGCTGCGCCCCGGCGCCATCCTGTCGCGCAGCGAACTGGAGGAACGCATCTATGGCTGGGGAGAAGAAGTGGAAAGCAACGCCGTGGAGTTTCTCATCCATACGCTGCGAAAAAAACTCGGCGCCGCTACGATCAAAAATGTCAGGGGCGTGGGATGGATGACGTCAAAAGGCGCATAAGCAGTTACATCAGCACCTCGCTGCGGTTGCGCCTGTCCCTGTGGCTGGCCCTAGCGATTTCCTGCATGGCAGTGCTGGCGGGCGCCTTTGCCTTTTACTCCGCTTTTCAGCAGGCGCACGAGTTGCAGGACGACATGCTGCGCCAGGTTGCTACACTGGCGAGCCGTCATCAATTGGCCACCCCTGCGGAGGATCGCGCGGACGACCATCCGGATAACGACAGCAAGGTCTTCGTCCAGCAGCTGGGCGCGCAGACGGCCGGCGGATTGGCCCTGCCGGCCGATTTGCCGGATGGCCTGCAGAGCGTGCGCGCAGACGGCGAAACCTACCGCGTAATGGTGCTGGGCGGGCATGGCCAGCGCCTAGCCGTCGCGCAGGAAACCTCCGTGCGTGATGAAACGGCGCGCGACAGCGCCCTGCTGACGCTCATTCCCTTCCTGATTCTGGTGCCCGTTCTCCTGTTGGTAGCGGCCGACCTGGTGCGCAAAGTCTTCAAACCGGTGCTCGATGCCGCCGCAGCGGTCGACGCGCGCGCCGAGCAGGACTTGCAGCCCATCGGCAGTGCCGCGCTGCCCTCCGAAGTCAAACCGTTTGCCGACGCCATCAACCGCCTGCTGGCGCGCGTGCGCCTGGCGATGGACGAGCAGCGCCGCTTCATCGCCGACGCCGCCCATGAATTGCGCACGCCGCTGACGGCCCTGTCGCTGCAAGCTGAACGCCTGGCGGCCACCTCCCTGCCGGAAGAAGCGCAAACGCGCCTGGCCACCCTGCGCCAGGGTATCGAGCGGGGCCGCAGCCTGCTGGACCAGTTGCTGTCGCTGGCGCGGGTGCAGGAACCGTCCGATGCGGCGCAAACGCAGGCCGTGCCGGTACGACAGGTCTACCGCCAGGTGCTGGAAGACTTGCTGCCGCTGGCCGAAGCAAAGCAGATCGATATCGGCGTGATCGATGGCAGCGACGTGCAGGTCATTGCCAGCGCCATCGACTTGGCCACCTTGGTGAAAAACCTGCTCGACAATGCCATCCGCTATACACCGCAAGGCGGCCGCATCGACCTGTCGGTGTACCTGCGAGGCACAACCGGCGTTCTCGCCGTCGAAGACAGCGGTCCCGGCATCGCCGAGGCAGAGCGAAGCAGGGTTTTCGATCCGTTCTACCGGGTGCTGGGCAGTGGCCAGGAAGGCTCAGGCCTCGGCCTGGCCATCGTGCACGCCATCTGCACGCGCATCGGCGGCAACGTCAATCTGGCCTATGCCGATACCGCCCGTGGCACAGGATTGCGTGTGGAAGTACAGCTATTGGCTGCTACGCCATAGCACTGCCTTCACGCGGGCGTGACGGTCAATCAATGGCCGCTTCAGGAACAATGAAGCCGCGACCAAATTGATTTGCTCAGCCCTTTGGCACTTGACGCGGGCAAGGCGCTGACTGTTGTCGAGCTACGCGGAAAGCGCATGTCGCAGGCAAGGATTGCGCAGTACCTGCAGATATCAAAAGCCACGGTAAGCCGTGTGCTGGCGCGTGCCGGCTTATCCAAACTGAGCGTTCTTGATCCCGTCGAATCAGTGCAGCGCTACGAGCATGCAGCACCAGGCGACCTGATTCATATCGATACCAAGAAGCTTGGGCGCATTGAAACCACAGGCCATCGTGCAGCGGGAGACCGGCGTGACCGTACCCTCGGCGCAGGCTGGGAAGTCTTGTTTGTCGCCATTGATGACTACACCCGCATCGCCTTCACGGAGCTCTATCCTGACGAAACCCAGGAGAACGCCAACCGATTCCTTGCCAATACACACGCCTATCTCTGCTCCCTCGGGCTACGTCCTGAAGCGGTGTTGACCGACCAGGCGAGCCGTTTATCGCCGCCTTTGCCTGGCTTCGCGCCAACATGAAGGTGAAGAGGCGCGACAACGATACGCCACGCGAGATCATCACCAAGCCATGGCAGCGCCATGTGCTGCGCGAGGGCCATGCCATCGATTTCCACGCTTACACCTTCTGTGTTTTGTCCGAACTGCGTATTGCGCTGCGCCGGCGCGACGTGTTCGTGGCCCCGAGCTGGCGGTACGCTGATCCGCGCGCCGGCCTACTCGATAGCGCTGAATGGGAATCCACACGCCCGATCATTTGCCGCATGCTGGGCCTGTCAGCGGCACCAGGTCCGACATTGACGGCCCTGGCCGATGATCGTGGGTAGACCAAAACTACCTGCGTGACGACACCATCACGGCGGCGAACACCATGCTGGTCGCCGCGCAAGGCCATTCGGCGCTGGCCAGCGTGGGGGCGGCGGCGAGGTCGCGTCGACCGACGGCATGCGGTTCGCGGTGCCGGTTCGGTCCGTCCATTCCGGGCCGACTCCAAAATACTTCAGCGTCGGTGCGGCGTCACCTGGTACAACCTGATATCGAACCAGTTTTCAGGGCTGAACGACATTACCGTGCCTGGCACGTTGCGCGACAGCCTGGTGCTCCTGGCCGTCGTCCTGGGACAGCAGACTGACCTTCAGCCGAAGCAGATCATGACAGACACGGGCGCCTATAGCGACGTCGTTTTCGGTCCATTCCGCCTGCTTGGCTGCCGCTTCAGCCCGCGCTTGGCCAATGTCGGCGGTGCGCGCCTCTGGCGGATCGACTCGAAGGCTGACTACGGGCTGCTCAATTCTGTATCCGGGCACAATATCAGCCTGCAGAAGACCGAACCGCATTGGGGCGAGGGGCGGCATAGCGTCGCTCGTGCTGCCTTCCACGGAAAGCGCGGCGAACTGCGCCAGCACAACCGCGAAGGCCAAGAAGAGCAGCTCGGTGCGCTCGGCCTGCTACCCAACATGATCGTGCTGTGGAACACTAGTTACATGGAGGTGGCCCTGACCCAGCTTCGCGCGCATGGCTTCGGCCTTTGCGCAACCCGGCCAGCGATGAGTAGGATGGCCAGTCGGGATACGGCCAAAAATGACACCTAGACGCGAAAGTAATAAAGGACCGATTTTTATGCAATGCCCGTCTGGCTGCACCGCATCTTAATCATGGATTTTCCTTAACCCGGTTTTCCGTTCCACTGCACCTCAAACCCCTCGACAAGCAGGGCAAAACCGTCGACTTCTTGCTGGCGGCCAAGCGCGACACGACCGCGGCGCAGCGCTTCTTCGACAAGGCCATGTGAGCGAACGGCGATCCGGACAAGGTCGCGATGAACAAGGGCGGTGCCAACAAGGCGGCCACCGATGCGATCAATGCCGGCCGCGACATGCCGATCATGGTGCGCCAAGTCAAGTACCTCAACAACATCGTCGAACAGGACCTCCGCGCCATCAAGCGGGTAACCAGGCCGATGCTCAACTTCTAATCGTTCCGCGCCGCCCGCTCCATGCTCGCCGGCGTTGAGCTCATGCACATGATCCGCAAGGGCCGGTTCGTGTTCGATGGGGCTGCTGCCAGGTCGTTTGCCGAGCAGTTTTATGCCCTGGCGGGACAAATCCGTCCGGTGTGAGCCGCAGTCATGCTCGACACGGAAAGTCTGTCCTGTTCTCAACAATGCGACAGAACCCATACAGGCGCAACGCATATTTGCTCGGTGCGCCCTACCGTTGCGGGAACTGCGGAAGTCTGTACAGCTCAAGCACTCCTTCCCTTTTGAACAAACTTCCATTGAGCAAGAAGACGCGCATCGCGATCACACGGCTGCGATTGCGTCATTACGCGTATTTTTAATGCACGCGTTACATTTCGGCAGTCCGCAGCACGTTGGCAAATTCACTTCCCCCTACCGGCGTGCACGCCTTCGTCGTCCTTGCCATCCATGTTCATGATGAGCGGCATGCCGTCCTTGGCATTGCCGATCACAACCACTTTGGCGTTGTTCGATTTGGCCAGTTCGAGCGTGGCCTCGATGCCGCGCCAGCGCAAATACGAGTTCGACATGCCGCCGCTGATGATCTCCTGGAAATTGCGGATGCCGACCGCTTCGATCCGTTTGCGCTCGGCCTCCTTTTGCTCCTTCTGGATGCGGAAGGTGTACTCCTCCATCTCGTGAAAAGCCACGTTCTTGCGCACGATCGCCTCCTGCACGCCGGCCGGCAGCTCGATGTTCTTGATCAGCATGTCCTCGCTGATCATCCAGTCGACCCGCTTGTCGTGCGGGTTGAAGTCTTCCTTGAGGTCGTGCCGCACCGCCGCCAGGATCTGGTTCTGGATCCGCAGACGCTGCTCGGAGTACACCTCCTCGGGCGAGTAATGCGACAGTACATCGCGCGCGCGCGCCTCGAACAGGGGCCCTAGCATCGAATTCTGGTAGTCCGGGCCCGCATATTTGTGCAATTCGGGCACCGCCTGCGCGTTCAGGCGGTAGCGCCACACCAGCGCCATCTTCATGCTCAGGCCGTCCGAACTCATGACCTCAATACGCTTCTCGAACGCCTTGACTCGCACGTCGTAGATGATCAGGTTGTTCCACGGGAGCGTCAGGTGGAACCCTTCGTGGTACACCTCGTCGAGCGCGGTCCCGCCGCCAAAGCGCTTCCACAGCACGCCGACGCGTCCGGCCGGGATCGTGTGGTACATGAACGGCAGCATGAAAATGAAGATCAGCATCGCCAACAGGGTCCACACCACCAGTTCGTGGCGGTGCGCGTGCAGATGCTCCGAGGCAGCGCGCCATGGCCCGCGCCGCGCGGCGGCCGGTGCCGGGTCCGCGCCTCGATTGCTTGGCATTGTGTCATCCATACCCTAGGGACTCCCCTGCTTAATCTCGCGCATTGTTCCTTCCTCCATGTGAAGATGCCGGTCCGCCAAGTGAAAATAGCGGTCGTCGTGGGTCACGGCGATGACCGTCTTGCCCGCCGCCTTCATCAGCGGCAGCAGTTCGTCGTAAAATTTGCGCCTGAAATGCGGGTCCTGGTCGGCCGCCCATTCGTCGAGCACGATGATGGGCTTGTCCTCGAGCAGCGCGCTGATCAGTGCCAGCCGCTTGCGCTGCCCGGTCGACAGGTCGACCGTGGAATAGCCGTCGACCGCGATCTCGGTCTTGTCGGCGATCTCCATGCGTTCCAGCCAGGCGCTGGCGACGAGCGGGTCCGGCATCGGGATCCCATAAAACTGGCGGAACAGGTGAAAATCGGAAAACACGGCGCAGTAGCGGTCGCGCAGCGCCTGGGCCCCGGCCGCCGCCGTCGGCACATTGTTGATCAGTAACTGGCCTGACAGCGGCGCGTACAGGCCTGTGATCAGCTTGATCAGCGTCGACTTGCCCGAGCCGTTGCCGCCGGTGACGAAAATGGTTTCGCCGGCGTGGATGGTCAGGTTGATCGGGCCGACGTCGAAGCGGCTGTCGCCGCTCACATGGGAGAAGAACAGCTCGCGCAAGGCCAGCGTCTGCAGCGGCCCTGGCAGCGGTGCCGGCGCCGACGGCACGCCGCCTGCGCGGGCGCCAGCATCGGCACTGGCGGCGAGCAGTTTTTCAAGGCTCAGCAGGTTCTCGGCGGCGGCGTCGGCGACCGCGATCTGGGGCACCGTGGCCATCAGCATCGACAGCGGTCCGATCAGGAACATCACAGTCGTCATCGACGCCATGATCGCGCCCGAGTACGCCTTGCCGAACAGCGGCGTCAGGAACACCAGCGTGCCCAGCAGCAGGAAAAACGCGACCTGGGCGAAAATCATGGTCACGCCCAGCGCCAGCTGCCCTGCGGTGCGGTAGTCGGCGGTGCGCTGCGACACTTCCACCACATGGGCCATCAGCGCGGCGGCGCGCTGGCTCGACAGCTTGACCTCCTTGAAGCCGTCGAGCAGGCCGTTGGCCAGGTCGTGCAACAGGTTCTCTTCCTTGGCGGCCTGGTGCAAGGCGATGCCGACCCCCTTCATCTTGCTCTGGTAGATGCGCACCGCGATCGCCATGAAGATGCAGCACAACACCAGCGCCGTCATCGAGATCGTCGCCAGATAGATGCTGGCGAACACGATCAACAGCGCCGACTGGGCCCCCATCACGAGCGCGTTGGCGGTCTGTGAAATGATGCGGGTGTCGGAACTGATCGAGGCGAAGATGCGGCCGTGGCCGATCTGCTCGACGTCGCGCAGTTCGCAGCCCATCAGGCGTTCGACCAGGCGCTGCCGGAAGCGGTGCACCAGGCGCTCGATCTCGCCCGACGTGGTCAACAGCACGTAACGCTGCGCATAGATGTAGGCGAAGATGAAGATCAGGTACAGCGCGACATGGGTCAGGCGCGGGTGCCCGTCCTTGAACCGTTCGGCGGCGCTGTTGATCACGGCCAGCAGCCCGGCATTGCTGGCGCCGGCCACCGCAGCCAACATGGCCAGCCGGCGCAACGAGGTTTTGGTTTCTCCGAGAAGCAGGTCGACAAGCCGCATTAACGCTCCGGACAGCTTCCGTGCGGCGCCTGCGCGTGCACGCAGGCGCGCGGCAGCATCAGCCGCTGGATCAGCACCACGATGCCCATCAAGAAAGGCGACAGCAGCACGCACAGCGTGAAGCAGCGGAAAAATCCGAGCGAGCTGCGGCGCGCGAACAGCGACACGAGCAGGCAAAGGATCAGGTAGGTGAGGATGATTGGGTGGAACATGGCGTGACTCTCCCGATTTAAGGTTGCTTCAAAGTGAGCGGAATCGCGCCAAACTCCACCGGCTTGACGTCGCCCGCACAGTCCTCGCCCGAGGCGTACAGGCATTGGATGACCGTCAGCGTGCCCTCGAGCCCGTCGCACTTGGCGACCCCGAGCTGGTAGAAACTGTAGGCGTCCTGGCGGTCGATCTTGATGTTCGCAAAGCGCGTGACGGTCCTGCCGGCTGGCGCGCCGGACTTGGCGCGGTAATCGATCCCGATCACCAGTTCCTGCAGCGACAGGTTGGAAGAATTGATCGCCCGAATGGTGGGCGAACAGAACGCCGGCGAGGCGCTGGCGCCGCCGCCGAACACATAGGCCACGGGAATGGTCACGATCACCGGCCCGCGCACCCGATTGGACTCGACGAAGCGGTACACGGGGGCGATCAGGTCGCGTTTGGCGACCCGCGGCACCGGCCCCGGGCCTTGAGTCTGAGCCAGGGCCGGCAGCGCCGACGCCGTCAGCAGCAGCGCGCACGCCAGCGGCCGCAGCCGGCCGGCGGCGCGCACAACGCGCCGGTAAGAATCATCGAACATGGTGCGTCCATCGTTAAAAAAACAGCGCGGCGTCCCGGCCGGGTTCAAGCCTTGGCCGGGGTGACGGTGGCGCCGTCCTTGGCCTTTTCGAATTCGGCCTTGAAATACGCGCGCAGCGTCTGCGGGTCGAAGTCGAGGAAGGTGCCGCCGCTCTCGAAGTGCGAGACGAACACCCGGCCCAGCGCGTACGTCATGGCCGAATACGCGCTCGGCAGGACGGCGATGCCGATCAGCGACCCGATCCCCGGGATCGCCTTGACCATCATGCCCACGCCCCCCATGGTACCGACCGACACCACGTCGCCGCACAGGGCGACCACCAGACCCTTGGCGGCGTTCTCGCCGAACGGCACCTGGTACAGCGCCGACACCTGCGACAACATGCGCATCTGGATCGCCAGCAGCGCCGCCATGTCGAGCAGCGGCAACGGCACCAGCCCGACCGCGGCGGTCCACGGCACATAGGTCTTCACCAGCGCCATCGCCTCCTTCTCGATCCCGGTCTTCCTGACCGTATCGGTGAGCGGCTGCGCCTCGATGGCGGCCGGGGCGGGGGCAGGAACGGATTTTTCTGCGGTGCTCGTAGTCATGGCTGCTCCAGAAGTTGTCGGCCATCAGTGGCCTGCTGCATGTCAAAAAATGCATGCGGACGACGGCGTGCGCCAAGCAAGGCCGACGCTGTTCGCACATGGATAGGGATCGAATTTACCACTTGCAAGATACCAGTTTTATACCTGCAATGCACCTGATAATTACATATATAACAAATATTTATTTATATTCGGCAGGTTCGGCCCTCAGTCGAACAGCGTGTCGATGCGCTCGCGCACCCCGGGCTCGTGGAACGTGAGCGCGTGCATGGCCAGCTCTTCCAGGATTACCGCAGGCAGTTGCTGGCGCAGCGTCGCGTTCAAGTGACGCTTGAGCGCGACGAGCGCGTGGCGCGGCTTGTCGGCCAGGCTGGCCGCCAGCGCCATCGCCGCCGGGATCACCTCGTGCCGGCTGACCACGCGCGCGGGCACGCCGCGCTGGCGCAGCTCGCGTCCGAAATAATTTTTCGCCGTCAACAGCATTTCGTTGCCGAGCAGGGAGCCCAGCCGCGCCGGCACCATGCAGGTCGCGCCCATGCCGGGGGTGAAGCCGTACTTCATGAACACGGCACCGTACATGCACTCCTCGGCCATCACCATCATGTCGGCGTAGCAGCCGAGCACCAGTCCGCCGCCGAGCGCATGCCCCTGCATCGCGGCGATCACCGGGATCTCGCAGCGCATCGGCAGGTCGAAGAACGGCACGTCGGAGAACTGCAGCACGCCCTCGTGGATGGCGATCAACTCCTCGCGCGTGCCGCCCGAGCAGAAATAATTATCGTAGCCATGCAGCACCACCGCCCGCAGCGCCGGGTCGGCGCCGATGGCGCCGAAGGCGCGCTCGAGGCCGTCGATGACGGCCGGGCTGAAGGTGTTGCGCGCGACCCGGTCCTGGATCGCCACCACGGCCACGCCGTCGGCGCCGATGGTCAGTTGCACGGCCTCAGTCATGGCCACACCCGGCGCCTGCGCCTTCCCACGGGAACACGCCGCGTTCGACGAAGGCGCTGATGCCGGCGGCCGTCTCGGGCCGCGCCAACAGCCGGCACAGCGCCTCGACCGCGCGCAGCTCGGCCTCGCGCGTGATTGGGTGCGCCGCGCGCGCGAGCGCCTTGAGCTCGGCCACCACGCCGGCCTCGGCGCGCAGGGTGCGCAACAGCAGCCGGCGCACCGCGTCGGCGGCATCGTCGTCGACCACGTCAACCAGCTGACACTGTTGCGCGGCCGCGGCGCCGAGATGCTGGGTGGTCAGGGCCATGCGGTAGGCCGGCTGGAAGCCGACGCGGCGGATCAGGAACGGCAGCACGCAGCACGGCAGCAGGCCCCAAAGCGCCTCGGGGAGGCTGAAACTCGAGCGCCCCGTCGCCACCACCAAGTCGCAGGCGGCGACCAGCCCGACCCCGCCGCCGGCGACCATGCCGTCGACCTTGGCCACCAGCACCAGCGGACTGTCCGACAGGCGCCGCAACAGATCGAAATAGGCGCCCGCCTGGGTGCGTGCAGCGGGCGCGCCGGCGCCGACAGCGGCAGCGGCGTCGAAATCGATGCCCGTGCAAAACACGCCGTCGGCGCCCTGCAGCACCACGGCGCGGCAGCGCGGGTCGGCCTCGGCGCAGTCAAGCAGCGCGCCCAGCTCGGCCAGCAGGACGGCGTCGATCGCGTTGTTCTGGGCCTGCCGCTTGAGCGTGACCTGCAGCAGCGGGCCGGCGCGGCGCACCGCGATGCTGGCAAACGGCAGCGACTCGGGATCCGGGCCCGCTCCCGGCGCGGCCCTTAGCTCCATGCGTACTCGCGATGGTAGTTGTCAACCCCGGTGAGCACGAGCAGGCCGCGACGCGCGAACTGCTCTTCGTAAATGCGTTCGAACGGGCCGCGCTCGACGGTCTGCTGGCGCACGCCGAAGCCCCAGCGGTCGCAGGCGTCGAGCACCTGCTCGAATTCGTCCATGCCGAGCTGGTGGCGCCCGGCGAGCGCGGCGCCGATGCCCATGCGGCGTAGCGCCGGCTGGGCTTCGGGCCCGATCACGCCGCTGAAGAACTCCGACGAACAGCCCGAGCCGTACGAGAACAGGCCGACCCGTTGCGGCTGGCCCAGGTCGGCATGGTCGACCAGGCTGCACAGGGCCAGGTACAGCGAGCCCGAATACACGTTGCCCACGCGCGCGCCGTAATGAAGCGAGGGCGCCAGCCGGCGCGCGAAGTCGGCCTTGATCTGCTCGGGCCCGCCCTTGCGCTGCTTGCGCATCATCATCCGGTGCGCGCCGCTGACCATGCCGGCGAACGGCGTGTGGAAAGCGAGGTAAGCGAAGGTATCCTGGAAGTCGGCGCCCTCGACCTTGACGGTGTAATCGAGGAAGCTGTGCTCAAGGCAGTCGAGATAGGACATCAGCGACAGGTCCGGGTCGCCCGTCTCCATGTTGATCTCGGGGCGGCAGGTGTCCATCACCTCGAAGCTGTAGCAGCCGCTGGCGCCGAGGTCGATGGCCAGGATGTCGGGCTTGGCGCTGACCAGCATGGCCACCGCGCCGCTGCCCTGGGCCGGTTCGGCATAGGTGTTGCGCGCCGACGCGCCGGCCACGTCGGTGGCGATCACGAGGGCCTTGGCGCCGGGCGAGACCTGGGCCGCGACCCACGCGACCGCCATCTGCAGCGCGGCGGTGCCGGCGTAACAGGCCTGCTTGGTTTCGAACAGGCGGCAGTTGCGCGACAGGCCCAGGTGCGCGTGCACGTAACAGGCCAGGGATTTGCCGAAGTCGAGCCCGGACTCCGAGGCCGTCACCACCAGCTCGATGCGCGCGCGCTCCTCGGCGCTGAGGGCGTCGAGCAGCGGCTTGGCCGCGTTGACCGCGTGCGTGACGGGATCCTCGAACGGCATCGCCACCGCCTTGCTCTCCATCATCAGGTTGTCGAACCGCCCCAGGTCCAGCCCGCGCGCCTGGAACAGCATGCGCACGTCGAGGCAGGCGCGTCCCCCGTAGGCGTTGATCGCTTCGATACCGACTCTCATGTTGTCTCCTTGCCTAAAATGATGGTGCTGTTGACGCCGCCGAAGCCGAAGCCGTTCGACATGGCCAGCGCCGGCGCGCCGGCGCGCGCGGCGCCAGCCACGAAATCGAGCACGGCGTCGATCGGATCGTCGAGGTTGTTGGTCGGATGCAGGAAGCCACCGTCCATCTGCAGCAGGCAGGCGACCGCCTCGAGCACGCCGGAGGCGCCCAGGCAGTGCCCGGTGAGCGACTTGGTCGCGTTCACCGCGACGGCGCCGGCGCGCGCGCCGAACACCTCGCGCAGCGCGGCGCACTCGGTCCGGTCGCCCAGCGCGGTGGCGGTGCCGTGCGCGTTGACATACGCGATCGCGGCCGCTGGCAGCCCTGCCGCCGCCAGTGCCGCGCGCATCGCGCGTACCTCGCCGGCGACGCTGCTGTCGGTCAGGTGGTTGCCGTCCATCTGCAGCGAGGCGCCCAGCACGCGCCCGCGCACGGCGGCGCCGCGCGCACACGCGTGCGCGGCGCTCTCGAGCACCAGCGCGGCGCTGCCCTCGCCCCAGACGAAGCCGTCGTGGGCGCGGTCGAACGGGCGGCAGGCCCGGCCCGGTTGCGCGGCCATGGCGGCGCCGCCGAGCGCGCCGATGGCGTCGAACGCCTCGAGCTCGAGCGCCGACAGGTCGCTGCCGGCGCCGACCACGAGGCAGGCGTCGAGCACCCCGGCGCGCAGCCAGGTCCAGGCCTGGAACAGCGCCGCGTTGCCGCTCGCCGAGGCGGCCCCGACCGTCAGGCTGGGGCCGTGGAAGCCGAAGATCTCGGTCAGCGCGCCGACCTGGGCGCTGTCGAACATGTAGACCGCATGGCGCGGGTTGAGCGCGCCGGCGTGACCGTCGAGGCGGCGCGCGGCGTCGTAGGCGGCAGCCAGGTGCAGGTTGCTGCCGCCGACGACCACCCCGACGCGCGCGCCGGCCCCGTGCGCGAGCGGCAGCAGCGCGGCCGCCTCGACCGCCTGCATGGCGGCGCTGGCCGACATCTGCAGCGAACGCGGCGCCATGCGCAGGATCGGCTGGGCCCGGCGCCAGCACGGCGCCAGCGTGTCGGCATGGCGCGCCAGCGCGGCGCGCCAGGCGAAGCCTTGCACCGGCGCCTGCACCCGCACAGGCCCCGGCGCGCCGGCCGCCGGCGCCACCGCGCGCATGCCGCAGCGGCCCGCGCGCAGCGCCGCGGCGTAGCCGGCCAGGTCGCAGGCGATGCTGCTGACCACGCCCATGCCGGTGACCACGACCTCGCCGGCACCGTCCGCCGGCGCCATGCTAGGCGGAGCCATCGGCATGGGCGGCGAGCAGGCGCGCCAGTTCACCCAGGTTGCGCGCGCCCGTGAGCGCGGTGCGCGGCATGCGCAGCCCGAGCGTCTCCATCGATAGCATCGCCACCTCGGCGCGGTCGATTGAGTTCCCGCCCAGCGCCGTGATGCTCGCCTGCGGCGTCAATTGCTCCGGCGTGCAGTCGGCCAGCACCTCAAGCACATGCGCCCTGACCACTTCGAACACCCGCAGCAGCCGCGCATCGGCGCCCTGCTGCCCCCATCCCTCGTCCGACTGTTCCATTTGATGCATGCCGCTTCCTTTTTCTTGGTTGTGCGCCGGGTTGCTAGTCGATCGCGCCGGGCAGCGGTGCCTGCGCCGCCAGCGCTGCGAAGCGCGCCGTCAGCACCTGCGCCGCGCCGTCCATGAGCGCCTCGGCGATGCGCTCGACGTGGCGCGCGCGCCAATCCTCGAGCGCGCTACCGCGCACCCACTGGTTGAAGGCGCCGAGCGCCGGCCCGCAATGGACCTGGTAGTCAGCGCGCTGCTCGGGCGAACCGGCCCGGGCCAAGCGCGCCGAATGCACGAAATACCACTTGAAAACCTGCGCCATGCGCGCCTTCGGCTCGCGCAACGCCAGCGCCAGCGCCTCCGGGTGCGCCGCGCCGAGCCAGGCCGCGGTCTCGGCCCAGACCTCGGCGATGCTGCGCTTGAACACCTGGCTCTCGAGCCGCGCCAGCACCGCCGGCGCGATATCCTCGAGCGCGCGGTGCTGTCGGTACAGCTCATAGAGCTGGTTGGCGCGCGCCGGGAACAGCAGCCCCTTGCGCAGCACGCGCACCTTGGCACCCATCTCGAACATGTCGCCGGCCGGCGCGATCGCGGTGTCCTGCACCTCCATCGTCTGCAGCAGGTCCTTGACGACGTCGGCCATGCCGGCCTCGGGGCTGCACTGGTTCACCGAGCCGGTCAGCACGAAGTCGGCGCCCAGGATGAAGGCGGCGGCGAGCGCCTCGGGAGCGCCGAGGCCGCCGGCGGCGCCGACCCGCACGCGCGAGGCGGCGGCGCCGTCGCGCAGGCGCAGGATGGCCGGCAGCAGCACCAGCGCCACGCCCTGGTCGGTGTGCCCGCCCGAATCGGCCTCGACGCAGATGTCGTCGGCCATCGGCACCGCGCCCGCCAGCTGCGCCTGGACCGCGCTGACCTGGCCGGCATCGAGCAGGCGTCGCACCAGCTCGGGCGGCGCCGGCGCCAGGAAGCGCTGCGCGACCTCGGGCCGCGAGACCTTGGCCAGCACGTGGTGGGCAATCGCGACGGCGCCGTCGGCGCCGGCGCTCAGCCCGCGCAGCCGGTAGCGCACCAGCGCCGGCGTGACCTGGGTGTAGGCGGCCGCCTCGACCCGGCGCACCCCGTGCGCGAGCAGCAACTCGACCAGCGCATCCTCGGCGCCCGGGTTGGCCGGGTCGCACAGCAGGTTGGCGCCGAAGCTGGCGCCGTCGGGCAACGCGCGCGCGATGAAATCGAGGTCGTCGGCGATGCGCGCCAGCGTCAACCCGCCGGTGCCGTAGAACGCGAGCAGGCGCGCGCGCGCCATGCGCACCACCAGTTCGCGCGAGGCGATCGCCTTGTACATGGCGCCGGCGACGTAGGCGTACTTGACCCCGTGCGCCTCGCGGAACGCCGCGCTGCCGAGCTGCTGGGCGACGATGTTCACCGCGCCGCCGCCGGCGCGAACGCGCCCAGGGTGGCGCCGAACGGGGTGATGGTGCTGACGATCTCGATCCCGGCCTGCTTTGGCAGCGCGTATTTGGCGAACGTGGCCAGGGTGCCGGACGGGCCCAGGTCGACACAGCGGCGCATGCCGCGCGCGGCCAGCGCGGCCAGCGTCGAAGCGAAATCTACCGGCTCGCTGAGCGTGTGCCACAGGCGCGCGCCGCCAAGCCGGCGCGAGACGCTGGCGTCGGTGGCCGAGACCATGTCGAGCGCGGCGTGGGCCGACGGGATGGCGTCGGCCAGCGCGCGCAGCTGCGGCCCGAGCGCGGCCATCAGCGGCGAATGGAACGGGTAGCGCACCGGCAGCCGCTGCACGCTGACCTGAGCCGCCTGCAGCGCCGCCTCGGTGCGCTCGATCGCGCCGGTCTCGCCGCTGAGCACGAAATGGCCGTCGAAATTGCGTCCGGCCAGGTGCACCCCGGCGAACCAGTGTGGATGGCGCACCAGCAGCGTGGCCGGCCCGAGCACCGCGAGCATTGCCCCGCGCGGAGCCTCGCGCTCGAGCAGTTCGGCCATCTGCACGCTTAGGCGTAGGCCCTCCTCGAGCGTGTAAGCACCGCACAGGATGGCCGCGCTGATCTCGCCGAGGCTGTAGCCGAGCACGCAGTCGGGCGCGTGGCCGCGCGCGCGCAGCGCGAACCCGGTCGCGTACTGGACGCTCACGATCGCCGGGCTCGAATGGCGCAACTGGTCGAACGGCGCGTGCGGGTCGGCGCGCACGGCGTAGATCACCTCGCTAAGCCGCAGGCCCAGCAACGGCCGCAGGATCTCGTCGCAGCGCGCCATCGCGCGCCGGAATTCGGGCACGCCGTCGTGGCAAGCGCGCCCCATCTGGTAGTACTGGGAGCCCTGCCCTGAGCACATCCAGACGGTGCTCATCGACATGGCCCCTCGGCGAGCGCGGGGCCGAGGTCGGTGAGCAGCGTGCAATTGTGCGGCAGCACCAGCGCCAGCACGTAGTCGGCGCGCGGCCAAACATGCAGCGCATACTGGCCAAAATTGCAAAAGCGCCCCGTCAGTCCCCACGGCGAGGGTGCGAGCCGCTCGAGCGCGAGCAGTTCGAGCGGCACCGTCAGGCCGCAGCGCAGCGCCTTCGACAGCGCCTCGCGCGCGCTCCAGAGCACGGTGGCGAAGCGCACCGCATCGCCGCCGAACGGGCCGGCCAGGGCCCACTCGGCGGGCGAGATCTGGCTTTGCATCGTGCGCGCGTGGCCGGGGTCGACCTGTTCGACGTCGAGCCCCATCGGCAGCGCCGCCGGAAACGCCAGCGCGCACGCCTGCAGGTCGGTGTGGCTGATGCTCACGTCGAGCGGACCGGCGTCGGCGCCGTACACCAGCGGCTGGTCGAGCAGGCCGCTGCCAACCCGCAGCGCGGCCGGGTCGCGCCCGGGCAGCAGCAGCGCCAGCGCCGCCTTGGCGGCGCAGCGGCCGAGCAGGTAGCTGCGCTGGCGCCGCGGCGCCGGGAACGCCTCCCCTGTGGCCAGCTCGTTCGGGTGCAGCAGCGCGCGCGCGGCCGCGCCCAGCGGCCAGTGCTCGGCCGTGATGCGGGCGAACCCGACCTGCCAGGCGCGCCCGCCCCCGTCGATCCGCAGCAGCGTCGCCGCCGGCGCGCTCACGCCGCCATCCGCGCGCCGCTGATCTGTTTGACCAGGCCGGTCAGGGTCTTGCCCGGCCCGATCTCGCGGAACTCGGGCGCCGGCTGCGCGAGCAAAAATTCGATGGTCTCGGTCCAGCGCACCGGATGGGTGATCTGGCGGCACAGGTTCTCGCGGATGCGGCGCTGCTCGTGCGGGCGGGCGTCGATGTTAGCCAGCACCGGGATCTGCAGCGGCGCGAACGTGAAGTTGGCCAGGAAGGCCTCGAAGCCGAGGCGCGCCTGCTGCATCTCGCGCGAATGGAACGCCGCGCTCACCTGCAGCGGCACCACCATTGCGCCGTGCGCCTCGAGTTCGGCGCAAGCCGCCTCGAGCGCCGCCTGGCGCCCCGAGATCACGGTCTGCTGCGGCGCGTTCAAGTTGGCCAGGTCGACCGTGTCGTGGCCGCCGCGGCGCAGCACCTCGCGCACCTGCTCGCACGGGATGCGCACGATCGCCGCCATCGCGCCGCCGACCGCCTCGCCCATCAGCGCGCCGCGCTTGTGCACCAGGCGCAGCCCGGTGATGAAGTCGAACGCGCCTGCGGCGAACAGGGCGCTGTACTCACCCAAGCTGTGGCCGGCGACGAAGTCGGGCGCCGGCCCACCCAGGCGCAGCGTCTCGAGGTAGCTTAGGACGCATACCGTGTACATCGCCGGCTGGGTGTAGGCGGTCTGGTTGAGCAGCCCGTGCGGATCGTCCTCGCACAGCGTCTTGATCGAATACCCGAGCACCTCGTCAGCGCGCGCAGCCAGCTCTGGGTAGGCGTCGAACAGGCCCTTGCCCATGCCCGCCTGCAGCGCGCCCTGTCCCGGGAACATATAGCACAGCGTTGTCATGTCGTAGCTTCCTTGGTTGCGCGGGTTAATATCCTACTGGCAAGTATACTCAATTTTCTACATCCCCTGTGCGTTTTATTGGCCGTCGCCAGCACCGCGCGCGCACCCCGTTAAGGCGTGTGCGACGGCCGCCGCCAGCGCCCGCGCATGGTCGCCCTGCAGCATGCTGAAATGGTCGCCCGGGACCGCACAGACGCGCACCCCGGCGCCGCTAAGGCCGTCCCAGCCGTGCTGCCCGGCGCCCACGCCCGCTTGCGCGCCGACCGCCGCCTGCAGCAACAGCAGTGGCGCCGCGCACGGGGCCGGCACGTGGTGCGCCAGCAGCGCGTCGTTGCCGTGGTAGACCTCGTGCAGCCGCCCCAGCCGCTGCGCCACGCCGGGCTCGTCCCCGGCGTCGGCCAGCCCCGCCTGCGCGATGGCCAGTCCCAGCAGCGCGGCGTCGCGCGCCCCCGAGTGCGGCAGCGCCGCCGGCGCGTAGCTGTCGATCAGCAGCACCGCATCGATCGCCTGCCCCTGCAGCTCGAGCTGGCGCGCCATCTCCTGCGCCACCACGCCGCCGAACGACCAGCCGCCCAGGTATACAGGGCCGGCCGCGCGATGGCGCGCCAGCAGCGGCGCCGCGTGCGCGAGGTAGGCGCCGGCCAGTTCGGCCAGCGTGGCCGCCGCCGGCGCCCCGTCCAGTCCCGGCGCCTGCAGCCCGACCACCGCCAGTGCGCCGACCAGGCCGGCGACCAGTTCGCCGTACGACAGCAGGCCGCCGGCCGCGCCATGCACCAGCACCAGCAGCGGCCGGCCGGCCTGCGGCACGGCGGCGCCGGTGCCACCGATGCCGTTGAGCACGTGCAGCGGCGAGCCCGGCGCCTCCTGCGCTCCGCGCAGCAGCGCGGCCTGGCCGCCCAGGGTCGGGTCGCGCATCAGGCTCGCCAGCGGCAGGTCGATGCCGAACGCGTGCTCGACCCGCGCCATCAGGCGCAGCGCCAGCAGCGAATGGCCGCCCAGCCCGAAAAAGCTGTCGCCCACGCCGACCTCGGCGCGCCCGAGCACCTCGCGCCAGATCGCGGCCAGCGCCGCTTCTAGCGCATCGGAGGGTGCGGCGGCCGGCGCTGGTGCGCCCGCCGCCACCTGCGTGGCCTGCACGGCCAGCGCGCACAGCGCCGCGCGGTCGATCTTGCCGCGCACCGTCAGCGGCAACTGCGCGACCAGCAGCACGACGTGCGGCTGCATATAGTTAGGTAGCGTGGCCGCCAGGTGCGCCTCGACGGCGCCCGCCAGCGTGCCGGCCATGCCCTCGTGCGCCACCACGCACGCGAGCAGGCGTTGCCCGTCCTGCAGCGCGGCGGCGCCGGCGCGCACCCCGGCCACCTGGTTGAGCGCCGCGTCAATCTCGCCGAGTTCGATGCGGAAGCCGCGCAGCTTGACCTGGCCGTCGATCCGGCCCAGGAACTCGAGCGCGCCCGAGCGCAACTGGCGCGCCCGGTCGCCAGTGCGATACATGCGCTGCCCGGGCTGGTCGCAAAACGGATCGGGCGCGAACGCGGCGGCGGTTTCGCGCGGGCGCTCCACATAGCCGAGCGCCAGGCCGGCGCCGGCCAGGCACAATTCGCCAGGCACGCCCGGCGCGCACAACTGGCCGGCGGCGTCGACGATGTAGGCGCGGCGCCCGGGCAGCGCACGCCCGATCGGCACCCGCCCGCCCGGCGAGAGCGGCTCGCCGCCGGCGCCGACCTCGCACACCAGCGCCGTGATGGTCGCCTCGGTCGGGCCATACGCGTTGAGCAGGCGCACGCCCGCCATGCCGGCGCGCTGCCACAGGCCAAGCGTGCCCGCCTCGAGCACGTCGCCGCCGGCCAGCACCAGCCGCAGTTGCAGCGCCGCGACGCCGTGGCGCGGCCACTCGTGCAGCACCTCGCGCAGGTAGGCCGGCGGCAGGTCGGCTACTGTGATGCGCTGGCGCGCGACCTGGGCCGCGAAGCCGGACGCGCTCCAGATTCTGTCGCCGCGCAGCACCAGCGCGGCCCCGGCCATCAGGGTCGGCACGATCTGCTCGAGCGAGACGTCAAAGCTAAGCGAGGCGAACTGCAGCACGCGGTCGGCCGTGCCCAGCCCGAGCACCCCGCCCATGCTGTGGCAATGCGCGGCCAGCGCGCCGTGCGACACCGCCACCCCCTTCGGCGTGCCGCTCGAGCCCGAGGTGTAGATGATGTAGGCGGTGGCGCCGCGCGCGACCGGCGCGGGCGCGGCGTCGAAACCGCAGGCTCCGGCGTCGGATCCATCGTCGTCAAAGCCGAGCACGCTGCGCACCGCCCCCATCAACAGCGGCGGCAGCACCTCGTTGGTGAGCAGCGTGCCGACCCCGGCGTCGGCGATCATCCACGCCAGCCGCGCCTGCGGCAGCGCCGGGTCGAGTGGCACGTACGCCGCGCCCGACTTCAGGATGGCGAGCAGGCCGACGATCGCCTCGATCCCGGAATGGGCCAGCAGGCCGACCGCGCTGGCGCCGGCCTGGCGCAGGCGCGCGGCCAGGCGCGTGGCCAGGCGCGTGGCGCGCGCGTCGAGCTCGGCATAGCTTAGCTCGACGCCGTCGCCGGCCACCAGCGCCGGCGCGCCGGGCGAGCGCGCGGCGGCTGCGGCGATCGCCTCGTGCGCCAGCGGCACACCGGCCTCGGCGGCGGCGACGGCCAGCGGCGCGAGCGGCCACAGGCGCACCGCGTCGAGCGCGCATGCGGGGTCGACGCAAAACGCCTCAAGTAAGGCCTGGAACGCGCCCGCGTAGCGCGCCACCGTGTCGGCCTCGAACAGCGCGCTGCTGAACACGAAGGCGCCGGCCAAGCCGTGCTCGCCCTCGACCAGGTCGACGATCAGGTCGAACTCGGCGATCGATTGCTGCAGCGCCGGCGCGCTGGCGGCGACCCCGGGCAGGCGCAGCCGGCCGGCGTGGCCCGGCTGCACCGACAGCATCACCTGGAACAGCGGCGTATGGCTGGTGTTGCGCACCGGCGCGACCGCCTCGACCACCGCCTCGAACGGCACGTGCTGGTACGCGAACGCGGCCAGCGTCGCCGCGCGCACCCGCCCGAGCAGCTCGGAGAAGGCCGGATTGCCGGCCAGGTCGGTGCGCAACGCGACCGTGTTGACGAACAGGCCGATCAGCGGTTCGAGCTCAGCGCGCCCGCGCGCGCCGACCGGGGTGCCGATGACGATATCGTCCTGCCCGCTGAGGCGGTACAGCAGCGTGCCGAGCGCGGCCAGAAGGGTCTGGAACAGTGTGCAGCCGTGTCCCTGCCCCATGCGCGCGAGGCGCTCGGTGGAGTGCCGGTCGAGAGTGAACGGGATCACCCCGCCGGCGCCGTCGCGCAGCGCCGGGCGCGCCCGGTCGAGCGGCAGCTCGAGCAGCGCCGGCGCACCCGCGAGCGCACCCTTCCAGAACGCGAGATCGGCCGCGGCGGCCTCGCCGCGCATGCTGTAGCGCTGCCAGGCCGCGTAATCGGCATACTCGAACGCGAGCGGCGCGAACGGTGGCGCCCGCCCGGCCAGCGCCGCCGGGTAGGCCGCGCCGATCTCGTCGAGCAGCACGCCGAGCGACCAGCCGTCGCACACGATGTGGTGCAGCACCAGCGCCAGCACATGCTGGTCAGGGCCGGTGGCCACCAATGCGGCGCGCAGCAGCGCATCGGCGCGCAGGTCGAACGGTTGCTGCACCAGGCGCGCCAGCAGCGCCTCGAGCGGCCCGTCGGCGGGCGCCGCATGCAACGCCAGCGGCACCGCCAGCCGGTCCAGGATCTCGAGGCGTGGCTGGCCGTCCTCGGCACCGAAGCGCGAGCGCAGCGCGGCGTGGCGCGCCACCACCATGTTGAGCGCAAGCTCGAGCGCGCCGGCGTCGAGCGCGCCGTCCAGGCGCAGCACCAGCGGCACGTTGTGGGTGGCCTGCTCGGGCGCGAGGCGCCACAGGAACCACAGCCGCTCCTGCGCGAACGAGAGCGGTTTGGGCGCCCCCGCCGGCAGCGCCGCCAGCGCCGCGCCGGCCGCCGGCGCACTGACCTCGCGCAGCGCGCCGATCCGGGCCGCCAGCGCGGCCACGTTCGGGTAGCGCAGCAGGTCGGCCAGTTGGAGCCCCGGCGCGATCGACTGGCGCAGCCGCGCCACCGCCTGCGCGGCCAGCAGCGAGTGGCCGCCGAGCGCGAAAAAGTCGTCGTGCAGGTCGATCCGGTCGAGCCCGAGCAGCACCTGCCACAGCGCCGCGACGGCCAGTTCGTCGGCGTTGCGCGGCGCCTGCGGCAACCCGGCGCGCCCGGCCAGCACGGCGCCGGCGCCGGCGTCGAGCGCGAGCAGCGCGGCGCGGTCGGTCTTGCCGTTGGCCGTCACCGGCACCGAGGCCACCAGGTGCAGGCGCAGCGGGACCATCGCGGCCGGCAGCCGCTGCTGCAGGAAGTGGCGCAGCGCGTCGGGCGCGGGCGCGCACTGCGGCCGCGCCACCACGAAGCCGAGCAGCTGGGCGCCACCGCCGGGACCGGCGACGGCCAGCACGCGGCTGTCGGCGACCTTGTCATGCTGGGCCAGCACCGCCTCGATCTCCTCGAGCTCGATGCGTACGCCGCGGATCTTGACCTGCTGGTCGATACGCCCGAGGTATTCGATCGCGCCGTCGACCGCGTAGCGCGCCAGGTCGCCGCTGCGGTACAGGCGCCGGCCCGGGCCGGGCACGAACGGGTCGTCGATGAAGCGCTCGGCCGTCAGCTCGGGCAGGGCCAGGTAGCCGCGCGCGACCTGCACCCCGCCGATGTAGAGCTCACCGACGCAGCCGGCCGGCACCGGCTCGCGGCGGCCGTCCAGGATGTAGATCTCGGTGTTGGCCACGGGGCGCCCGATCGGCACCGTGTGGGCCAGTCCTGCCTGCGGCGGACAGGCGTGGTGCGTGACGTCGACCGCCGCCTCGGTCGGCCCGTACAGGTTGAACAGGCGGCCCCCGAGGCGCTGGTGGAAGCGCTTGACGGTCGCCGGCGCCAGCGCCTCCCCGCTGCAGAACACGCTATCGAGGCTGTGGCAGGCATCGAGCCCCGGCTCCTCGAGGAACACCTGCAGCATCGACGGCACGAAGTGCGCCACCGTGATGCGGCGCTGCGCCACCAGTTGTGCCAAATAGGCGGCGTCGCGGTGCCCGCCCGGGCGCGCCAGCACCAGCGGCGCGCCGACCAGCAGCGGCAGGAACAGTTCCCACACCGACACGTCGAAACCGAACGGCGTCTTTTGCAGGAAGCGCGCATCGGCCGTAAAGCCGTATTGCCCGGCCATCCAGAGCAGCCGGTTGCAGATGGCGCCGTGGCTGTTCATCACCCCTTTCGGGCGCCCGGTGGTGCCCGAGGTGAAGATCACGTAGGCCAGGTCGTCCACCCCGACCGTCACCGCCACTGCGGGCGCGGCGTCGATGTGGGCGGTGGTGACGGTGGCGATTGCGGCCTCCTCGCGCTCGACGCACAGCACGTGACGCACCGATGCCGGCACCGCGCCGGCCAGGTGGGACTGGGTCAGCACCACCGCCAGTTGCGCATCCTCGGCCATCGCGGCCAGCCGCAGCGCGGGGTAGTCGGGATCGAGCGGGACGTAGGCGGCACCCACCTTCAGGATCGCGTACAAGGCCAGCGGCAGTTCCAGCGCGCGCTCCATGCACACGCCCACCAGCGCGCCGCGCCCGACCCCGAGCGTGGCCAGGTGCCGCGCCAGACGGTTGGCGCGAAATTCCAGTTCTGCATAGCTGAGGCGCACCTCGCCGTACTCGATCGCGGTCGCGTTGGGAGCGAGCGCGCAGCGGCGCCCGATGCGCTCGTGCAGCGACACGAACGGGCCGTAGTCGGTTGCCGTCTGATTCATTGCCGCGAACAGATCGCGCCGCCCGGACGCGCCGAGCAGCGGCAGCTCCGCGACCGGCAGCGCGGCGACGCCGTCCGGGCCCGCGAGCGCGCCCAGCAACTCGGTCAGGCTGGCGGCCAGCCGGGCCGCCCCCTCGGGCGCGAACAGGTCGGTGCTATAGACTATCGCCATGCCGAAGCTGTCGCCGCGGTCGCTGACGTTGAGCGTCAGGTCGAACTGGCCCTCCTGCTGCACCATGTCGAACGGCTCGCAGCGCAGCCCGCCCCAGGCCGCGCCGCCGCCCTGGGCCAGGCCGGCGTCGGGGGCCGCGCCCTGGTACGACAGGCAGACCTGGAATACGGGCGTGCGCCCGCCCTCGCGCGCCGGCTGCAATTGTTCGACCAGCAGCGAGAACGGCAGGTCCTGGTGGCGCAGCGCCTCCGACACCGTCGCCTGCGCGCGCGCGACCACCCCGGCCACGGTCGGCGCGCCCGACAAATCGACGCGCATCGGCAGCGTGTTGACCAAAAAGCCGACGATGCCGGCGAAGCCGGGCTGGTTGCGCCCGCTGGCCGGCACGCCGACGACGAGGTCGTCCTGACCCGTGATGCGCGACAGCCATATCCCATACGCGGCGAGCATCAGCACGAACGGCGTCACGCCCTGCGCGCGCGCCAGCGCCTTGAGCCCGAATGCGACCTGCGGCGCCAGCGTGAAGCCGAAGGTGGCGCCGTTGCCGCTGCGCCGGGCCGGCCGCGGCCAGTCGGTCGGCAGTTCGAGCGCCAGCGGCAGCGCGGCCAGCCGGCGCCGCCAGTAGTCGCGCTGCGCGTCCCAGTCGCCGTTGGCCAGTGCCGCCAGCTGCCAGGCGACGAAATCGGCGTGGTCGCGCGCCGGCGGCGCCAGCGCATGCGGTGCGCCGCCCGCCTGCGCCGCGTACAGTTGGCCCAGTTCGTCGAACAGCGTCCACAGCGAGCTGGCGTCGACCGCGATGTGGTGGATAGTCAGCAGCACCACATGCTGCTCCGGCCCGAGCGCGAACACGGTGGCGCGGCTGGCCCCTTGCGCCAGCACGATCGGGCGCCGATAGGCGCGCTCCATGGCCTCTAGCTGCTCGTTGGCCGTGGCATCCGGCAGCGCGATCAGCTCGCAGGCGATCGAGGGCGCCGCGGGAACCCACTGCTGCGGCAGCCCTGCTTCGTCGCGCTCGTAGCGTGAGGCGATCACCGGATGGCGCAGCGCCAGCGCGTCGAGCGCGCGCCCGAACGCGGCCGCGTCCAAGCGCCCGCGCAGGCGCATCTGCAGCGCCACATGGTAGGCGGCGCTGGCCGGCTCGACCGCGTGCAGGAACCACAAGGCCTGCTGGCCATGCGACAGCCGCAGTTGCCGTTCCGCCGCCGCGACCGCGACGGGCGCGGCGGCGGCCGTGGCGGCCGGCGCCGCAACGGCGTGGTAATGCGCGCTCAGTTGCGCGCCGAAGCGGCCGACCAGGTAGTCGGACAGCGCCCGGATCGACGAGTATTCGAACACCAGCATCGGCGGCACCGCGATGCCAAAGGTGACGGTCAGGTAGTTAGCGAACTCGGCGAACCCGATCGAATCGACCCCGTAGCGTGTCAGCTCAAGTTCGAGGTCGATTTCGTCGAGCGCGATCTTGAGCAGGCGCGCGGCGGCCACGCGCAGGTCATCCGCCAGCAGCCCGGCCAGGCCGGCTTGGTCCAAGCCAGGGGCCGGATCGGCCGCATCTGCGGGCGCCTGCGGCGCGGGCCAGCCAAGCAGCGCGGCAAGCGCTTCGCTCTCGCCGGCGAGGAACAACTGGGTCGTCTGCGACGCGCCGAGCATGCGCTCGAAGGCGTCCACGCCCATCGCCGCCGTGACCGGCGCCAGCCCGAGCGCGGCCACCAGCGTCTCGATCTTTTGCGCGCCCTCGGTGCCGCCCATGCCTAGCCCCTCCCACAGCGGCCAGGCGAGCGACTGCGCGCGGCCGCTGCGGCGCCCGGAGGCGCGCTCGGCCTCGCGCCATTCGGCGAAGCCGTCGAGGAAGGCGTTGGCGTAGGCGTAGTCGGACTGGCCGAGGTTGCCCAGCACGCCCGCGAGCGAGGCGAAGCAGACGAAGAAATCGAGCTGCGCCGACGCCGTCGCGGCGTCGAGCACGGCCACTCCCAACACCTTGGGCGCCAGCACGCACGCCATGTCGCGCGGCGAACGATGTTGCACCAGGCCGTCGCGCAGCACGCCAGCCGCGTGCAACACGCCGTGCAGCGCACCGTGGCGTGCCTGCAGCCCGGCCACCACCGCCGCCATCTGGTCGGGGCGGCAGATGTCGGCCTGCACATAGCGCACCTCGGCCCCGGGTGTGGCCGCGGCCAGCGCCGCCAGGTCGGCCAGCGCCTCGGGCTGCAGCGCCGAGCGCCCCACCAGCGTCACCCGCGCGCCCCAGCGGCGCGCCAGGTGGCCGGCGATGACCTGGCCGATGCCGCCCGCGCCGCCGGCGATCAGGTACACCCCACCGTGCCGCTGCGGCGGCGTCCCCTGCACGCCGGAGCCGGCCTGCATGAAGGCGATCCAGCGGCGCCCGCCGGCGTGCCGGACCTGGGGCGCGTCCATCAACCCCAGCTCGGCGTTGGCGCTGGCGACCGGATCGGCGTCGTCGGCCAGTTCCAGCGCGGCGCTGCGCAGGCGTGGGAATTCAAGCCGCAAGGTGCGCGCCAGCGCCGCCACCGCGGCATGCGCCGGCACCCCGGCGCCGTGCGCGTACAGCAGGCGCAGCCCGTCCACGCGGCCGTGGCGCGTAAGCGCCTGGACCAGCGCCGTGACGGCGTACACGCTGTGCTCCATCTGCAGCGCCAGCAGGTCCGGCGCAGCCGGCGTGCCGGGCGCCGCTTGCGCGCCGTCGGCGCCCCACAGGAACACGATGCACTGCGGCCCGCCGGCGCCCGGCCACAGCGCCGCCACCAGCCGCCGGTAGTCGTCGAAGCGGCCCGCCTTGACGGTGTAAGACGCGGCGCTGTGGCGCGCGTAATGCTCGCCCGGCGTGACCAGTACCACCGGCCCGCCGCAGGCCGCCTCGAACGCGGCCACGCGCTGCGCGTCGGTGTCGAACAACAGGATTGGCGCGCGCGCGCCGCCCGGTGCCGGCGGGGCCACGATCGCCCCCGCGTCGCGCCAAGCCTTGTGCGCCACCACGGTGGCATCCGGGTCGAGCGCGCCCAGGCCCGCCTGCAGGCGCACCGCGCGCAGCGCCGCAAGCACCTCGCCGCCGGCGTCGAGCAAGTCCATGTCGAAACTGAGCACGCCGTTGGCAAGGTCCTCGGGTGCGGCCGTCGCGGCGCGCACATGCGCCAGGCAGCGCGCCGGCAGGCGCGCGAACACTTGCACCAGCCCGATCCCGAGCGGCAGGACCGGCGCGCCGCTGGCGCCGGCGCGTTGCGCGTCCGACGCCAGGCCGCCGATGGCGCGCAGCGCGCCGTCAAGCAGCGCCGGATGCAGCGTCCAGGGCTGGGAAAACACCACGGCCGGGGATTCGCCGGGCTGCAATTCCAGCTCGGCCAGCGCCTCGCCCGCACCGCGCCCGAGTCCGACGATGGTCTGCAGCGAAGGGCCGTACACCAGCCCGGACCGGCCCAGCCGCGCATGCAGCGCCGCCACGTCGACCGGCTCGGCGCACCGTCGGCGCAGGCCGCCGACATCGACCGGCGCAGGCGCCGCCAGCGGCGGCGCGAAGCGCAGGCGCGCGCTCGCATACGGCTGTGGCGCGCCATCCGAGCCGATCCGCACCAGCATGCCCGAGCCGTCGCCCGCGTCAAGGTCGAGCTGCACGCTGACGAGCGCGCCGTGCGCGTCCGGCACGAGCGGCTTGAGCCACACCACATCCTCGATCGCGTGCACGGTCTGGCGGCGCGCGGTTTCGCCGGCGGCAAGGGCCATCTCGATCAGCGCCGCGCCGGGCATCACCGCGCGTCCATGCAGGCGGTGGTCGGCGAGGATCGCCTCGTCGCCGCTGAAGCGGCTCTCGAAGCAGGGCGCCGACGCCACCGAGACGTCGCGCTGCAGCAAGGGATGCAGGCGCGCCGGGTCGGCGGCCGCTACGGCCGCTGCGCCAGTCGCAGCCGGCCCTACCGCCGCCGGCGTCACCCAGTGGCGCTCGCGCGCGAATGGATAGGTCGGCAGCGACGCGCGCCGCGGCGGCTGGGCGCCGTGCAGCGCGCGCCAGTCGACGCCGCCGCCGCCGGTCCAAGCCAACGCCAGCCGGTCAAGGCCGGCAAAATCGGCCGCCGCGTCCGCAGCGGCCAAATTGACCGGCGCCGCGCGCCCGCCCTTGGCGCGTCCCCGGTGCCAGCCGCCGGGTGCGGCGTCGGTGCAAAAGGCCTCCAGCCGCTGGCGCAGTTCGGCCAGGTCGCCGACCACCATCGCCAGCCGTTCGGCCTGCGCGATGCGCCCCACCTGCAGCGTATAGGCGAGCGAAGGCAGCGTCAGCGCGGGACGCTGCGCCAGGCCGTCGAGCAGCGCGCGCGCATACACCTTCAGGCGCTCGGCGGTACGCGCCGACAGCACCACCAGTTGCGGACCCGGTGCGCCGCCGGCGGGACCGGCGTGCGCGTAGGCCTCGACCACGGCGTGGCCGTTGGTGCCGCTGAAGCCGAACGCGCTAAGCGCCGCGCGCAGCGGCGCGGCCGGTTCGGGCTTCCATTCGCCCAGGCTGGTGGCCGGTACGAACGGTCCGTGCACGAAATCGATGTGGTCGTTGACGGCGCCGAGGTGCAGCGTGGGCGCGATCTGCCCGTGCCGCATCGACTGCACGATCTTGATCAGCCCGGCCACGCCGGCGGCGGCCGAGGCGTGCCCGATATTGCTCTTGACCGAACCGAGGCGGCAAAAGCCGGTACGCCCCGTGTGCCGGCGGAACGCCTGCGTGAGGGCATCGACTTCGATCGGGTCGCCCAGCCGGGTGCCAGTGCCATGCGCCTCGACGTAGGTGATGGTCGACGGATCGATGGCGAAGCGCTGGTACACCGCCAGCGCGAGGTCGCGCTGCGAGTCGGCCGACGGCGCCGTGATGCCGTTGGTGCTGCCGTCCTGGTTGACCCCGGAGCCGATGATCACGGCGTGGATCGGATCGCCGTCGCGCAGCGCCTGGTCGAAGCGCTTGAGCAGGACCACGCCCACACCCTCGCCCGGCACAAAGCCGTTGGCGCCGTTGTCGAACGCCTTGCAGCGCCCGTCGGGCGAGAGCATGCCACCCTTGGACATCGAGATATACGGCTGTTCGGTCAGGTACAGGGCCACGCCGCCGGCGAGCATCATGTCGGCTTCGCCAGCGCGCAGTGCGCTGCAGGCGTGGTGGATCGCCACCAGCGAGGACGAGCACGCCGTGTCGAGCGCCATCGTGGCGCCCTTCAGGTTGAGCAGGTAGGCGATCCGGGCGGGCAGGATCGAGGCCGAGTTGCCAAGCATGGCCTGGGCCGGACGGCGCTCGCCGACCATCGACAGGTACTCGTTGCCCATCACGCCGACGTAGGCGCCGCAACGGGCGCCGCTGAGCATTTCGGGGCCATAGCCGGCGTCTTCGAATGACGACCACGCGGCCTCGAGGAACAAGCGCTGCTGCGGGTCCATCACCTCGGCGTCGGCCGGCGATATATTGAAGAACAAGGCGTCGAACGCGGCCACGTCGTTGACGAAGCCGCCGTCCTTGCAGTAGGTCTTACCGGCGGCCATGGGGTCGGGGTCGTAGAAGCGCTCCGCGCTCCAACGCTCGGCCGGCACCTCGCGTACCGAATCGACGCCGTCGCGCAGGTTGCGCCAAAACGCGTCGAGGTCGTCGGCGCCGGCAAATTTGCCGGACATCCCGATGATCGCGATGGCGTCGTCGGCCGGGCGTGCGACGGCAGGCGCAGGCGCGGTGGGTTGCGGCGCCGGCGCGGCCGGCATCGCAACCAGGGTCCCGAGATGGCGTGCCAGGCGCGCCAGTGTCGCATGGTCGTACAGGACAGTGGCCTTGACGGCCAGCCCCAGGCGCTGGTTGAGCCTGCTGATCAGCTCGACGCCGAGCACCGAGTCGAGCCCGAGGTCATTGAACGCACGCGCGTCGTCGAGTTCGTCCTCTTCCATCATCAGGATCGCGGCCAGTTCATTCCTCACTTCGGACAGCACCATCGTTTTCGCCTCTTGTTTCATTGCTTCTTGTTTCACTTCAGGTTGCGTCGCAGCTGTCGCGCCGGCTGGTATTGCGACCACGACTGCGACCGTTGCCGCAGCGGGCGCTGCCACCATGGACGGCGCCGCTGCCTGCGCTGCCGGAGCCAGGCCGTCCAGGTAGGCGGAAAGGCGTGTGACCGAGGGGTGGTCGTACAGCCGCGTCGCCTCGGCCTCGAGGCCGAGCACGCGGTTGAGGCGCTGGATCAACTCGACCCCGATGACCGAATCGACACCCAAATCGTTGAAGGAACGGTCATCGTCGATTTCGTCCTCGGTCATCATCAGCACGTCGGCCAGCGCGCTGCGCACGGATTGATACACCGTGCCAGTGCTTGCCGTGCCGGCGGGCGCCTGGTGCGGCGCCGGTGCCGCAGCGGCGGCCACCGGAACAGAGGCGCTGGCCGAAGCCGGCGCCAGCCGCAGCAGCCCCACCGCGCCGCCAAGCGGATGCGACGCGGCTTCGGCCGCCAGGGCAGGCGCGCGCAGCACCAGTTTTGGCGCGCCGGCTGACGCCGCTACGACGACGTTCGCCGGTGCGGCGGCAGGTGCCGGATCGCGCTGCAACTGCGGCAGCGCGGGCAAGCGCGGCAACGGTGCCGACGGCTGCGGTACCGACGGCTGGGCCGCAGCGGCGGCCTCGAACCAGCAGCGGCGCCGCTGGAACGGATAGCCCGGCAGCGAGATGCGGCGCGGCGCGGCGCCGGCATAAAGCCCGCGCCAGTCGACGCCGGCACCGGCCACCCATAACTGCGCGGCCCGGTCCAGGTCGCGCCGCTCCAGCACGGCGCGCAGGAACGCCGCGCCCGCATCCCCATCGAGCAGGGCACCGGCCGCGTCGTTCTTGCCAGTGTACGCCGCGCCCTGGCCACGCTCGCCGGCCACGAAGCGCTCCAGCATCGCCTCGAGCTGCTCGAGCGTCGCCACCACCAGCGCAAGCCGGTGGCGCAGCGGCTCGCGCCCGAGCTGCAGCGTGTAGGCCAGTTCGCCCAGCGACAGGGCCGGGCCGGCGTCGCGGCGCGCGGCCACGAACCGCGCCAGCTGCGCGGCTATCTCGACCAGACGCGGCTCGGCATGGGCCGATAGCAGCACCACGAAGGGCCCTTCAAGCTGTGCGTGCGCGGGTTGCGCCGGGGCCTGCTCAACGATCAGGTGGGCGTTTGCGCCGCCGGCGCCGAACGAACTCAGGCCGGCCCGGCGCGGGCCCTCGGAGCGCCAAGGCGCTAGTTCGCGCTGCACATGGAACGGAGTGGCGCCGAAATCGATATGCGGATTGAGGCGCGCCGCGTGCAGCGACGGCGCCAGCATCCCGTGCCGCAGTTGCAAGATCAACTTGGTAAGGCCGGCAATCCCGGCCGCCCCTTCGAGGTGGCCGATATTCGATTTGACCGAGCCGATCGCACAGGCACAGGCCCCATCGAAGGCGCGCGCCAGAGCGCTGATCTCGATCGGGTCGCCCAGCGCGGTGCCGGTGCCATGCGCCTCGACGTAGCTGATGCTGGCCGGATCGACGCCGGCCTTTTGCACGGCCCGCGTGATGGCGGCCGCCTGCGCGCTCGGACTGGGCACCGTGTAGGCGCTGGTTTTGCCGCCGTGGTTGACAGCGCTGCCGAGGATCACGGCATGGATCTGGTCGCCGTCGGCCAAGGCCTGGTCGAGCCGCTTGAGCAGGACCGCACCCACTCCCTCGCCCGGCACGTAGCCGTCGCCGCCTTCGCCGAAACTGCGGCAGCGCCCGTCCCTCGATGTGAAATTGCCCTGCTCGAGCTGGCGGTATTTCTGCGGATGCAGCGACAGGTTGACGCCGCCGGCGAGCGCGGTCGCGCAATCGCCGTCGCGCAGCGCGGCGCAGGCCAGGTGGATCGCGCTTAGCGAGGACGAACACATGGTGTCGACCGCCATGCTCGGGCCGCGCCAGTCGAAAAAGTACGACAGCCGGTTGGCGATCGACGCATGCGGCGCGCCCGGCAGGATCGGATTGCCCTGCGCCGCCAGCTGCGGCCCGAATAGCTGGTAGTCGGCCCACATCACGCCGACGAACACGCCCACGTCGTGCTTGGCCAGCGTCCCGCTGGCGTAGCCGGCATCCTCGAGGCAATGCCAAGCCGTCTCCAGGAACAGCCGTTCCTGCGGATCCATGCTGGCCGCCTCGCGCGGCGAGATACGGAATGCCTCGGCGTCGAACTTGTCGACATCGGCCAGCAGCCCACCCCAGCGGCGCAGCCCCGCCTCGGGCGCCCAACGGTCGGCGGGAATCTCGCTGACGCTGTCGCGGCCCTGGGCCAGGTTGTCCCAGAACGCGTCGAGGTTGTCGGCACCGGGGTAGCGTCCCGCGACCCCGATGATGGCGATCGGGACGCCGGCGGTTAACGGTGCGCCGACCTGCGCGGACGCGGTAGCGGGCACTGGCAAGGGGTCCGACACCGGCATGGCGGCGTCGGCGCGCCATGATGCCGACGCCGCAAACGCGGGTGTGGCGGCGGCCGGCGCATGTGCACGCAGCCGCTCGCCATGGACCAGGTGCAGGTGCCGGGCCAGGTCGGCGAGGTTGTCGTATTCGTACAGCAAGGTCTTCGGCAGCGGTCCGACCATGGCTTCCAGGCGCGCCGTAATCTCGAGCATGGAGACCGAATCGAGGCCGTACCGGTCGAACGATTCGCGCGGGCGGATCGCCCCGGGCGATAATTTGAGCAATTCGACCAGCAAGCCTTTGAGGTAGTCCTCGAGCCAGTTGCTGGTGCGCTCGCCGGCGGGCGGCGTCGGCGCGGCGACTTGCGGCGCAGTTGCCGGCACAGTTAGCGTCGCCGCCGCGGCCGGTGCAAGTGCCAGCGCGGTGCGCAAGCGCGCCGCATCGCCGCTAAGCACCAGGGTGCAGGCCTCGGCACCGGCCAGCGCGGCGTCGAACGCGGCACAGCCGGCCGCCGTTTCCAGAGGCGACAGCCCGTAGGCCTCGCGCGCCCACTCCACGC
>Ga0066798_10000133_pt1 | contig 40918 bp, 28 predicted proteins | sample PersoiDNA2013203_FD_70961 | JGI IMG/M metagenome (GOLD analysis project Ga0066798, IMG submission 70961) | Permafrost soil microbial communities from the Arctic, to analyse light accelerated degradation of dissolved organic matter (DOM) -... | ecosystem: Environmental > Terrestrial > Soil >... | reverse complement strand
AGCGCAGACGCTTTCGATGGGCTCGTCGAGCGGGATTGGGGCCAGCAGCTCGGGCAGCATCGGCGCATCTCCGATGGCGTTGGTGGTCACCTCGATGGCGCGTATTTCCAGCGTCTGCGCGTCGATGCCCAGATGGACCTTGCGCCATTCACGCCGGTACTCGGCTCCATGCTTCTTGCGTTTCCACTCGCCTTCGCCCAGGAACTTGATGCCTGTGCTGTCGACCAGCAACTGCAACGGCGACTTGCTCGGCTTGTAGCTCAGTTCGACCTGCAAGGTCTTTTGGCGTCGGCAGACCGTGCTGAAGGCCGGTACCGGCCAGTCCAGCTTGGCCAACTGCAGCAGGCTCTGCACCATGCCCAGCGCTCGGCGCAAGGGCTGGCCGAACAGGCACTTGATGCTCAAGCAGAACTGGATGGCGGCGTCCGAGAAGGTCGGGCTGCGCCCGCGCTTGCCTCTCGGCGTGCCAAGCCACTGCATGCTCTGATCCAACCACATCGTCAACGAGCCTCGCGCCTTCAGCGCCGCGTTGTACGCTTTCCAGTTCGTCGTGCGGTACTTGCTCCGCTGCCTGTTCTTCGCTTCTGTCACGCCGTGAGTCTACGTGCGCCGCTCAGGCGGGGCGATTTGTGCAACAAAGCCGAGGGCAGGTCAAATTCCTTGAGCACAAGTGACGCATTAATTCGTAAAGAATATAGGATGTAGTCTGAATATTTTCTACGTCCGCTCGTCGCGATTGTAAAAACCCCTTTGTCTGATCCACCAAGCTGAAAAATCCGCCAAATGTATATGTTGGGAGGCAGCCAAACTAAGCTCTTCACCTTGATTTGGTGAGCCATGGTGATCTCTCATGATCAGTGCCGAGTGAATGTCGCGGTGCACACCTCTAAGGTAGGGTAAGTAGTCGTCCACAAACGCAATTGGTTTTAGAGCATCAAGTGCCCGGGCCTTTGGGCTCGAATCGGTTTGATGGTTCTCCGTTGCGACAACCCTCTTGATCGGGAACCCGAGTTCTTGCAGGTTATTCAGTCGAGCAGTCTCGAATCTCACCGGTAAGGCAGAAACACAAACCAGTTCATAGCCAGCCTCACACAAGGTGTGACATGCATTGATAGCTCCATCTATTGCCGGAACTGTGGCCCAGAATTCGTCATCAAAGCAGGACCTGAGTCGATCAAGCGCATCCCCAGTCAATCGAGGAACGTCCCAACGATCAATCGCCCAATAAGCATTTGGGTTCACTAACTGAGGCTTCACTCCAAAGGCCTTCTCCCATGCCCGCCCGTATGCCTGGTTGTAGTCCAGCAATACGCCGTCTGCGTCCAGCGCAATCAAACCTCGATACATATCCGTGCTCTTTCTTCTGAAATGTCTAGGTGATTCGCACACATCTCATTGGCACATCGAGACCCTGCTGTTTGATCCAGACGCACCGTTGGATGTTGTCGCTCAGGCGCAACTGTGGGATCCCAAGCGACGCGCACTTTGACGTTATCTTGTGTCATGTTGTACTTACCCGGCGAACTCAGCAAGTGGATCACCTGGGCATACCCTTCTGACGTGCGGGCTACATCCTCGGGGGTCTGGCCGCGAAGGGCCTGGTTCGGCGTATCCAGCCAGCGGCGTGCCGCGGCAAGGCTTCCTCGGGACTTGATGGCCAGATGGTCCAACTCAGCGAGCCGTTCGTAGTCGGGGCTGCCGAACTCCCGCCCCACGGGGGCTATGCGATCCCAATCTTGCAGTTCCTGCTGCGTAAGATCGGTCTTATGACTCGAACGGTCACCATGGGTCTTCTTTGCGGCCATACTCACCTCACGGATCTGTTTTGATCATTCTCACAGAGCATTTATAGCCCTTGGGGACAAAGGCACAAAGCATGAAGAATCCGCACTATGAATTGTTGGGAAGGCGCATGCGCGAGTACCGGACCTTTTTTGCTCGACGAGGGTAATCCTCTGAAAGGCAGCTCACACAGGCCGTCATCCAAACCGCAAATAGTCAAATGAACGGCAATTGGCAGGGAGCAGCTATAGGTCCGCTAATACTGGGAGGCAGTACCCGACCTTCTCCAGCAGGCCGATGAAATTATTCGGTGCTCAGATGTAGTGGCCGCTGACCCTTATGTGTCCTGGACGCCGGATTTTGTATTCATGACGCTGGACTTAGGTGTTTATCAGTAATGGAATATGCAAGCGATGCAATCGCATCATTACAAAACTTGCGATTTACCCGCGTCGTTACTAACTTAGCGCGTAGCAGGACTTCATAGGCGCTTGGATTTTTCCCTTCTTCGATGAGACTGCGTGCTGCCCAGAACGCGAGGCGCCGGCTCTTGCTAGCATTGACTGCAGCAATTAGAGTGCTCAGGGCTGGTGTGTGGGAAATAGTATGTTGTGCCTGATGCATAGAGATTTGGGCGAACTTAGCCAGCGTCCCTGCATGCACACGTGCCGGCCGGGCCTGCGTTCGAAGCACCGAGAACACGGCCCGCGAAAGCGCCATGGCTCGTTCCTGCTGAGTGCGTTGTGCTGGCGTCTGTACAGTGACGGCTATGGCGGCATGAGCCTTGACCTGCGACTGCAGCCAGGCCAGGTCGCGGATTGATGCGCGGATATGTGCACCGCATTTCGGCGGAAGTCTGCCGCCGTGCCGTCGAAGCAACTCCTCGATCTTTTCGCGATCGGACATGATAGTGGGAACGGGTAGGTGGTTGCGGTAGCCGTGAGCGCGCAGAAATGCGCTATCGCCCAAGCGCAGCAGCCAGTACAGACTCAGCGAAGTTGCTTCTAACCGTCTGCCGGCACGCCCTGGCGACTCAACTTCAAATCGTAAATAGTCCTGGCGTGCTTGTTCAAGCGAAATGGGACGTGGCAGCGACACGGATTTGGCGGGTGTGGCGCTGACCTCAACCTGGCTCACGGCTTTTATGAATTCTTCGAAACTCAACCTGGCTGCAGCCAGTAGGGCGCAGAATTCGGGGGCTCGTAGCGATATTGGGCTAGCGCCCATGTTCAAATGCATGGGTAATCCTGCGTATTCCCAGGTCCGAATGTTGCTTTTTCCGGAGCGGGGTTTTTCCGGCGGACCGTAGGCGTCTTGCATAAGTCGCATTGCAAGTTGCTTGAAATTCGCGTGTGCATTGCCAGTGCGCTCATGCAGGACCGTCAAAACCTGCCTCTGCGTCCACGGCGCCTCCGCGCAGGAGAGGGCGTCTGCGGCGAACTCGCTCAGTCGCAGCATGGCTTGCAGATGCGCGGGTGGTGGCTCGGCGCTACGGGACAGATCCTCCCCGCACTCGCATTGGAGCGCAGGTGGCCGCAGCAGCGCCCGGTTGAAGGGAATGACGGTAATCCTGCACGCAGGGCAGGCGAACCGGAGGACCATCCCGTGCCTAGTGCAGACGCTCGCAACGGGTAACTGGTGGCTGCGGTGCAGGTATGGCTCTCCGTAGGTCTTGATGTCGTCTCGGAGACAGCTTGGACAGTACCGAGCGCCGGGCAGAAACTGGGTTCGACCCAACGTTCTCAGGTTGGTGTTGCGACAATTTTTAGCGCCAACACTGATCCGAGATCGAACCGCGGTGGCTTGATTGAAGGACAGCCAGAATGGCAAGACAGTCAGTTCGCGAAGCATCTGCGGATAGGTGTAGCCCAGCGTCGCCAGCAATCTTTCGAGATTGATGTCCTGAACTGGTGTGCTGAAGAATGGCGAGATAGTGCGTCGCCCATAACCCGAATCTTCCAGAAGGCTGCGCCACAGGCCGGATCCGTTGTACAGCATCAGTCGCGTCAAGAGCGACGCGAGCATTTCGTCAGGGTAGGCCGTGGGGAGGTAGGGAATTCTGAGCATTGAGCAGTTCTATGCGTTGGTTCGCATAGGTTGTAAGGGCGTTAGGCCATCGGAGCAGGCCCGCGAGACGCTGGATGCGCCAAATTCGCAAATGCGTGCCGTCCGCGACTAAAAGGGCAATGGCGTGGTCGACACGGCGCATGCCAAAGGTCAGTACCGACTCAGCCGCCTTGTCCAGCAAGGCGCAAAGCTTTGGAAGTCGGCCCAGGTTGCGCCTCACCATAGTTTCGCCGAGCGGGCTCATCAGGCGGGTCTTCGTCAAGCGTTGCGGTGGCGCCTCGTCTAGAAGCAGCTCAATCTGCTGTTGCAGCTGCTGACAGAGCTCGGTGTCGCGCTTAACCCAGTCCACTCGGCCGGACTTCTTGATGCTATGTTGGACAGGTGCCGCATTCTGGTTTGCCGAGGTGAGCCAGGCGCGGTCATACCGGTAGAGCCAGGCATAGTCGGCACTGGCATGTGTCCGGGCATTTGTCACCCTACCTGTCCCTTCCTTCTGACAAGCCTGCAGTGCTGCCATCCACCGTGCCCGCCGCAGCGGTAATTGTGCAATGCTGGTCGCGTCCTGACGAGGCCGCGGAGTTGACGGGTACTGCGCAAGGATCCGGTACGCTGAGCTTAGCGAGACGCCCGTCCGTGCGGCTACTGCCGCCAGCGAGCTCTGAGAGCCTAGGGCTTTCACGACCCTATCGATCACTTTAGGATTAAGCGACTTGCGGCGTTCTCTAATCGGAATGTTCTGCGCGCGACGCCAAGCCACGACGGTTGTCACGCTCTTGCCTATCCTTTTTGCCACCTGGCGGCAAGACAGCGACAGATCGCGCAGCGCGGCCTCGTGGTCGATCGCCAGCGCTGAGGATGTAACGTGGATCTTGGCCGCCTGTGCAAGGGATTGAGCGTTGAGAGGTGGATCATGGGGCGGATGGTCGCAAGCGGCACACGCCATCTCGAAGGCGGCTACTGAGCCGAACAGGAATTCAATCAAGAGTAGGTGGCAGATCGGGTGCAGCGAGCGCTCAGGCTTCGTAAATAGCGGCCTAAGCCAGCCAAGAGGATGGACTGGCGATGCTAGCAGCCGCGCCTGATGCTCGAAGCCCTCGAAGTCATCGAACTGTCGGCGCATCGCGTCAGCGAGAGCGGAAAAGTCTACCTTGTTGTGACGCGTACCGTATCCCCGCGCGAGAGCACCGCTTCGATACGTTGTAGCTCGCGATAAAGGCGCGATCACCGGGAGTGCTGCCTCGACCAATTCCTGTGACAATTGAGCGAACCGCAATTGCCACGCGTCTGTCTTCACTGGAGGAGAAGCTCGGGCTATGACGGTAGTTGGCAACAGCAGTCGCTGCCGATGCGTGCGGGACTGCAACGGCACGTGTTGCAGAAGGGTACCGTGGATGACACAGTAGTTCACGCCTGGTAGTTGGTGCTTTCGCTGCCAGTAGTAGGCGCCATGTCGGGTCATGCTGTCATCCAGACAGTCGGGGCAACTGCGCAGCGGCGGATGGGCGCCGAAGCGGTTGGCCACCCGCCCTATCAAAGTCTTGAGTCCCTTGCCGTCGCCATACAGCATAGTGTCACGCGCGCGTGAGTGTCTCGCTGAGGTGAGAAACGGCCGATGGTAGGGCAGCAATGTGCCCTCTTCTATCAGTGCGTTGAGGGTTGGAAAAACTAGTTTTGAGCCGAGCCGCTGCTGAACGGCGATCAACTGGGTCGGTAGGTCAACACTTGGCACCAGAGTGCGACAGCCAAAGATTCGCCATAAGACCTCGCGCGGCGCGCCCATGGCGTTGAGTGCGGCGAGCCGTGCAAGCCATGAATACAGCAATTCGTCTGGCAGCAATTCCGGTGCGTAGGCGATGTCGGCGTTGGACATGGGTGCTTGGATGGGGAAGTTCAAGTCAGGCCTTTTATCGGGCCAGCGGATCTTCCTCGGGCAACTCGATGGGGCTTCTGCGGGAAGTTGTGACTTTTCGAGTCCGTTTTACTGGAGCAGTCGGCTTTCCCCCTACGGCGCAGACATCTTCGAACTCGTCATTTCCCCCCCTCGTTGGTTGCTCGTCGTTGGCGCCAAGCAGCTTGCGCAGCGCTCGGTATCGAGGACTGAAAATCAGGTCGTCAAACGCACGCAGTCTTCGCGGATCATTGCTGCGCAAAGCAGAGACGGCTGGCTGCAGAAATGCCATGTCTGTGGCTGCAGTACGTGCGAAAGACGAGACATCGATGACCTCGCGCCCGCCTATCTCATTTCGCTGCGACAACACGAAAGCGAGAGCGGCAAACGCGGTGTTGCCAGCAGAGGCGTCGTGCCAAGCGTCGAGGATCGCCTTTGTCAGCGAGCCCTTCTTACTTACATATGTGTAGTCCCAGTAGGTCTCACAGAAGTCTTGCCATTGAGGATCATTTTTGGCCATTGGACGTAGCACGGTCTCACCATAGGATGCGAGCTTGCGTGCGTTACGGACGCTCCCTTCGATCACCGATTGCACTGCGGGTGTGGCCAACGCCAATAGGCTTATGCCAAGACGCTCAATGATCTCGCTGAAAAGGTTTAGAACGAACTCGGCGTTTCCTCCCCGGGCATTGCGTAGGTTCTGAACTTCGTCGACTACCATAAAGCCAAGAGAGACCGCTGTTGCAACGCGATTCATCAACTCAACCATGGGGGCCACGTGGCGGATGGAGTTGGCCTGCCGCGCGTAGTTGGTGCCCAGCAGTCGGTCTATCTCGTCGAAGAACTGAATGCACAGACTCTTCAGGGTGGCATCGTGAGGCACTCGCAGCACCACGTAGACTACTTGGTGGCATCGGAGTTCTGTACCGCGGTACGCGGTGTGTGCAATCACCTGCGGGTATCGCAGCAGATAGGCAAGGGCGAAGGTCGTCTTGCCCATACCGCTCACCGCCATCATGAAATGACCCTTGGCGGAGGATTTCCAGTTGGCGGGGAAAGGAAAGCCATCTGCGCCCCCAGTGGCCAGCGCGTGTCGTCGCTGACGGTCAATCACGGTCAACGGAGAGCGCGCTACATAGGTATCTCGCATCATGGTCGCTAAAGCAAGACCAGCCTTTTGGTACTCCGGGAATGGGAATACAAGGTCGTTTATTGCGGACAACTCCATGATCCGTACGACTTCGCCCGCCTTGCGCGTCGCGGCGCTGGGCTTCGGTGGATAGTTTGAAAGCAGCGTAAGGAATTCGAGCTTGGTCTGCTCGATGGGCGGCATTGCCTCGATGAAGGGGTTTCCTGAGAAGCGGCTGACGCCAGTGTCGACATAGATGGCCTCTTGGACGGAGGGGGTGATTTCTCTGTGAATCAACGTTGGTTCCTGTGTTTGCGTATCAAGTCCAAATTCCGTTGGCGCTCTTCATCTTCCAGGCGCATCCAATCAAGTGTTACCGAAGCTTCCTGATGATTCGGCTCCATGGCAAGCTCCTGATGCTGGCCATGGAGGTCAGCCTTCATCCGGGCCGTCTCTTTGTTCCTCGCCGCAATCAGTTCGGTGCGTGACAGTTGGACTGCGGTGTCACTAGTCGTGGGATTCCTACTTCGGAGCGGCGCAGGTCCTTTTGCACCAGTCATTCCTGAGGATGCGCGTTTGGTGGTCTGAGAGGCGACGCGTGCAATCCGCCCCTCGTGATCGGCCCGTGCCCATAAGAGGGCGGTGTGGCCAGCCATCGCCTCCTCCTCATCCAATGAGATTCCAGCGATCTCTTGAGCAGCACCTGGCGACATTTGAAACCGAGCCCACGTCCCGTGAATATTCGGAACCAGAAGATGTGTCGGCTGGGTCTTATCCAGCCTTACGATCACGGGCTTCGAGCGCCGTGTCGAGTGGCGAGCCAAATCCGCGGCAGGTTCGTTATCGGGCAGGTAGGGGCGGCTCTTGTAGCTGAGTACGCCATTGGCAATGCTCGCGTTGTCGGTGCTAAGAAGTAGGCGTTGGTAGTCGTCCTCGCTGAGCGGTGCCGAGCGTAGTCCAGTAATGTGGCGCAGACCCCATAGGTAGGCTTCTCTTGGCGTGGGGCGTACACCGGCCTGTGCCAACACGCGGCGGCGCCGTAGCGTGCTGTGGGGGCGATTGTTGTGATCAACGACAATTTCGACAAGCAGACGGTATGCATCCGAGAGCGTTCGAACTGCCGCTGCCGCAGCTTTGCGTGCTACCTTTTTTGTTCTAGGATCCATCGGACGATCGGCATAGATCCCTTCGATGCCAGAAGCAGCCATGCGACGCTTAATCTCGCGGATCAGTCGTTCCACAATGGCTTTGCCATCCGGGCACAGCGGAGGCAGTGGGGTCAATTCAATACGTAAGTCGTTGACGACGCTTTGCTCCATCGATTCACTCATGAAGTCTGAACCACGATCTGGGCAGATGACTGCGGGCATCCGCCCCACGGGCCAACGCTCGTCCGTGACGTTTATTCCAAGACGGTTGAAGCGGGCCTCTCGTGAAGTAAAGGCGATAAGGAGTGCATGCCGTACTTCCTCATAGGAGGTCGGTCGCAGTGTGATGTAGGCTGATACGACGAAGCGGCTCCAGCGGTCGATCAGCAAGTAGATGGTTGGCTTACCTACTTGCACTTGCGGAGAGTCGCCACATACTAGGTACAGTCGGCCGCCAGTGGCATCAATTTCGTAGATTTCTCCAGGTCCGGCTGCACGGACATTGCCGGTGAAGCCTGGATTCCGCGCGTGATTCCGCACGTTCCTGGCGAGTTCATCGCTGACCTTCAAGTATTCGTCGAGGTAGTAACGGAACTGCCTGGCTGTTACTGGCTCAGGTGCGTCGCCAGCAATGTATTGGTCATAGAGTGCTCTGTGGCGAACACGGAATTCATTGGCGAGGTAGTTTTCGTGCGCCGTGGTCTTGAAGGCGGGGCCCTTGGCTAGTAGACGCTTAAAACAAGCCACCATGTCCTGGATGTCCTCGGAATGAACAACGAACTCATTGCGTCCTAGTTCCGGGGCCAATGCTCCCTGACGCCCTCGCCGCCGAGGATTGGGGCGGTCCATGCTGCCGTACTCCACATGTGTAACCTGGCCGGGTTTGGAACCTGGGGGCAGGGGAAGTAGCGCCAAGCGCGTGCAGCCGAAGTAGTAGTACCTCAGCAAGGTTCGAAGCAGGGTGGACTGGCTTGACGCTGTTTCTTCGGCCCGCTGACGGATCAGCGCGGTGAACAACTGCCGGGATAAGTTTGATTCATGTTGAAACGCTAGAAGCAGCGGCTCCACCAGGCCCCAGGCACTGTCGAGTAGTACGGCTTTCTCAGAGCCGTCGGCCGGCGCGGTCGACAATGCCGGCGGCAAGACAATTCGTCCCCAGGCTGCAGAAGGCGTTGTTGTGAGTGTCTGAAGATCAATTAGTGAGATTGCACTGGGCCGGCGGGCGTATCTGGCGGCTTCGGGATCACCGACCCACATGCCATAGACGTTAGTCTTGAAAACATGCGTAAGTCGCAAATATCGGAAAGACTCTGTCCCGATACGTAGAACCAGCCCGGGGGTGAGGGCTGGGGTGGGGGAGAGCGCTTGGAATTCAGGCATGCGAAAAGCCTTCTAGTACGACAGGTGTATCCAAGGTCAGCGGGTACGCAAGCGAAGTTGGGATGCGCCCAGACCAGGCGCTGTGGCGAAAGGCGTCCTCCATCACACCGACTGGAAGCCGAAGCGCTTTCGACACGCGTTCTAGAATCTCGCTCAGTAGCCGATTTGGGGCATAGTGCGCGGTGAACTGCGCCATAAAACGATCTTCCAACGTTGTGTCCGATGTGTACTTATGGCGAAACCAGCCGCGCTGAAATCGCAAATTTTCCAGCATGGTCTTGTTGAAACGCTCCGTGTTCACGAGAGTCCAGGGGATGCCCCGGTCGGCGCACCAAGCATGTTCGACAGCAAGCCGCAGCCTGACGTAAGGGTCTCGTGCATCCTCTGGTGACTTGACGCTGGCGGCACGGTACGTTAATCGGTCTTCGACGCGCTCGGTGATCAAAAAGTCAATGGTGAACGGCTCGGGATAGCCGTTTTTCATGCGCTGACGCACTCCAAATTCGGCGCACAGTTCTAGCGTTTTATCAATGTCTAGGATGGGCCACTGCTCACGGACATCGATGGTGCCGACGCGCTTTTCGAGAAGGTAGAAATAAATCGCTTCAAGTTCAGACAGCAGGTGATGTGACCTGCCGCTGTAGACACCGGGAGTTATGACCGAAGTACCACGCGACGGAACGTCGCGGACCTTAAGCCATGGGACATAGCCGCGGCCGCTTCCTATGCCACGGTGACGCTTGATTCGGGACCGCAGGTACGGCGGATACAGCTGGGGGTCGGGTTGCCAATACACCCCTCTATGATAGGAGATTTGATGGTATTTCCCATAATATTTGTCGATTTACGGCAGGTCACTGCACCGGGCTCAGGCCTTTGAGTTTGAGCTTTTTACGATGATGCTTGTAGTAGTGAATGTAGCGGCGTAGCCCCACCTTCAATTCTTCGATGTCGGCGAACCTGTTCAGGTAGAAGAATTCGGACTTGAGCGTCCCAAAGACGCTCTCCATTGCGGCATTGTCCAGGCAATTACCTTTGCGCGACATACTTTGCTTCAGCCCTTGGTCGCTGAGTTGCTTTCGATAGGCGGGCATCTGATAGTGCCAGCCTTGATCGGAGTGCAGCAGTGGCGCAGCGCCCTGTCCCTTCAGCTTCAAGAGCGTTCCTGAGCATGTTCCCCACGAGGTAATAGAGGGGGCGCTCTTGCATCTCGGAGGTTACGATTTCTCCGTTGTAGAGATCCATGACAGGTGACAGGTAGAGCTTGGCACCGCGGACGCTGAATTCGGTCACATCGGTCACCCATTTTTCGTTTGGCTGCGCTGCGTCGAACTGGCGATTGAGCACATTGGGCGCTGAGGCCAGCTCGCATCGGTAGGACCGATATTTCTTCGGCCGAACCAGGGACTTCAAGCCAAGGTTGTTCATCAGCCGCTGGATCGTCTTGTGGTTCACAACCTGGCCCGCCTGGCGGAGTTCAGCAGTGATGCGCCGATAGCCGTAGCGGCCCTTGTGTCGTTCATAGACAGCTCTGATGCTTGACTTCAAGCCTGCGTACCTGTCCCCAGCCTCCAATACCTTGGCTTGGTAATAGAACGTGCTGCGCGACAAGCCGGCGGCGACCAACGGCGAAGGCAATGGGTAGTCTGGCCTCAGCTCGATAACGGCTTGTGCTCTTTCCGCGCAGCTTGCCGATTGGCTCGAACCAAGGCCTCCAATTTTTTTAGGTATGCGACCTCCGCGCGCAGTCGTTCAACATCTTCGCGCAATGCACGATGCGAGGCGGTGCTGTCCGTGTGAGGTGGCTCAGGATTTGGCTTCTCTGCCTTCATAGGACGCGTTTGTTTTCTGCGTTCGAGTGCCGCGACTCCACCGTCATCGAGGACGCGGCGCCAGACAACAACCTGGTTCGGATTGCGAATATCGTAGATCGCAGCCACCTGGCGACTCGAGAGCAGCTCACGATCTTGATGCGACAGCACCTGGAGCTTGAAATGCGCAGTGTAGGCACCCCGCTTGGGCTGAAGGCCCGCAATTCCGTGCAGCCGGTCGTGACTGACCCAAGTGCGAACTTTCTCCTCAGGCACTGACCAGCGCCGTGCAAGCAACTTCGCGCCGCCCTCTCCAGCCAGAAAGCTCTTAACGACCTTGAGCTTGAATTCCGTTTCGTGCTTCCCCATGGGACCCCTTGAGGTTTGTCCAACTTCTGGGGGCAGTTCAAACCCGGGGTGATTCATATCGGTTTCCTCTGTACCTCTGTATGATTGTAAAGTTACGTAACAAATCGATCGCCTGTCCAGATCTTGTCAGGTCGAACAAATTCAGAGAGGGACATCATGAGTACGACCATCATTAATTTTTTCAAAACGGTCGGAAACCTCATGATGATGGTTTTCCTTTTGTGCTGTGGTGCGAATGAGCTGTCGGCTGCGCCGTTGGCAAAACACAAGCTGGTTTTCATCGACTCCCGGGTCAGCAACAGTGACTTGCTGGAGAAGGAGTGGAACGGTCAAGCTGAAGTGCATCTGGTCGATCAAGCGGCCAACGGGTTCGAGGCCGTCTTTCAAAAGATCAGAGACCGTCGTGATGTCGACTCTGTTCACTTGATTTCCCATGGCAGACAGGGTGAGTTCGATCTAGGTGCAATTCGCGTCAACAGCCAGACCCTTGCGAGTCAGACTGACGCCCTGGCGGGGATTGGGAGAGCTCTTGGACGTGAAGGGGGGCTGTATGTCTATGGCTGCGAAGTGGCCTCAGGGGCTACCGGTCGTCAGTTGATTCAGCAGTTGTCCGAGGCCACCGGCACGTCAGTGCATGCGTCCACCAATCTGACAGGTTCCAGTCGATTGGGAGGGGATTGGGTGCTTGAACACAGCGAAGGAAAAAGCCCTGCGAAAGCTCTCGCTGCCCGGGACTACCCAGCAGTCCTCGCAACGCAACAGACGATCAACCTGTCGGGTCTGAACGTCTATGTGCGGCCCGGCGGCACCAGTCGCACTTGGGTATATGGTGTTGGGCAGGCCCCTCCGACTTTGACGACCTATGAAGCCGTGACGGCGGTGGCGATCTATGACGTGGTGGGCTTCAATTGGCTACTCACCCGCGGTAAGTTCCAGTACAGCAGCAACTCGGGAGCCAGTTGGACTGACTATGTAGACACGTCAAAGGCCAATGGAAATACGGGACCTATCAACTATGTTTCAGTGACCGGAACCATTTGGCGCTTTGTCGACAATCAGCCTGCAGATACCACGACCAGCAACAACTTTGGCAATGGCTGGCGTGTCGCGTCGTCTCCAAATAACGCTGGTAGCGGCGGCTCGGTGGGGCCGGACAACCCTCCCACCAACATCACAAGTGATGTGGATTTTTTCTTGAATGACGTGAGTGCCGGAACTGCGGTTGCAACGCTGACACCGGCCGATACGGGATACACCACAGGCGGCTACTGGGCTATCGACAGCCAGTCGGTGCCGAACCTATTCACCCTGACCTTTGACTCTACGACTGGCAACACAGCCACTCTCAAGATCGGCACAGGAGCCGTGCCTGCGGTTGGCCAAAGCCCTACGGTTACGGTTCGCTATTACGACGCCTATCAGACCGACAGCAGCGGTAACCCTATCAATGGTCAAGGCATCAGCAAAACTTTTTCGTACTTGGTTCGCGACAACGTCTCGAACGACCTGAATTTCTCGAACAATATTTCGGTCAATACGTTCAAAACGAATGACCAGATCGCACCTGCGGTGGCCACGCTGAGCAATGGCAATTTTGTGACCGTTTGGCAATCGGCTGGGCAAGGGGGCAATGCCAACAGTGTGAATGCCATCTACGGGCAGATTTTCAATTCGTCGGGCATAGCGCAGGGCTCGGAGTTCGCCATTTCTCCAGCAGGAGACGGTCTCGATAAGACCGCACCTGTTGTGACGCCTTTGAACAATGGCCGTTTTGTGGTGGCCTACACAGCAGCCACGGCATCGAATGGACTGGATATTGCCTATCGGATTGTCGAAGCTAACGGTACTCTGGGTAGCCAACTGACCGCGAACACGACGACGACCGGTGACCAAACTGCCCCCACGATTGCCACTCTATCCGACGGATCGTTCATCATCGGCTGGATCAGTTCAGGAAATGTGTACGCACAGCAATTTGGGGCAGCGGCGGGCGCGAAGATTGCTTCTCAACTGACCATCGATTCAGCCGGACTTGACGTTGCGCCAGTGGTTGCTGCACTGGACAACGGTGCCTATGTCTTTGCGTGGGGTGATGGCACCAACTTCAACATCAAGTCTGTTTTGAGCACGGCCCCATCCACGGTGATCAACGTGGTGTCCAGTGGTCTCGCCTCTTCGGGCATCAGTTTTCTGCCCTATGTCAAGGCCACCGCATTGGCCGGCGGATATGTACTGACTTGGCCTGAATACGATGTGTCCTATGGCCAGGGTGACATCTACTTTCAGCGCTACAGCAACGCGGGTGCTACGCAGGGTGCCAAAACCAAGGTCAACCTGAGTACCGGCCCCAGTGTCTACATGGATTGGCCGGCGGTGGCCACATTGTCGGGCGGTGGCTTCATCGTCACCTGGCAAGGTTATGACTATGACTTGAACGGTGTTTTCGGGCGCCGCTACGACGCCTCCGGCACGGCAACAGATGCGAGCGTTTTCCAAATCAACCAATATCGCCGTGGCGACCAGAATAGCCCGGTGGTGACGCCGTTGGCGTCTGACGCATTCGCGGCAGCCTGGACAGGTGCCAATGCCGATACCTCCAGTGCCGGTGTTCAGGCTCGCGTCTTGTTGAACGGTTACCTAGTCAACTACTTGGGCAACTCCAACACGGGGGGATCCCCTCCAGTGGATTCGAATCTGTACGCCAATGCCGCGACGGTCACCGTGCTGGGAAATACCGGATCGTTGGTGCGATCGGGTTATACCTTTGGCGGCTGGAATACCGCCGCCAACGGCAGCGGTACCACCTATGCACCGGCTTCCACTTTCAGCATGGGGACTTCCAGCGTGACGCTGTATGCATTGTGGAGCGCCATTCCCACCTATTCCGTCAGCTACGACGGCAATGGCAACACGGGTGGTGCCGTCCCCAGCGATTCGACTGCCTACACCAATGGCCAGACGGTCACCGTGTTGGGCAACACCGGCAGCCTGACCAAGACGGGTTATACGTTCGCGGGTTGGAACACAGCGGCCAACGGCGGCGGCACGGCCTATGCTGCTGCAGCCACCTTTGCCATGGGGTCGGCCAACGTCGTGCTTTATGCCCAGTGGACGGCCAACGCTCCCACGGCCACCACGGGCTCGGCCTCGAGCCTGAGCATCAGCGGCGCCACCTTGGGTGGAACAGTCAACGACAACGGCTTGACCACCTCCGTGAGCTTTGACTATGGTTTGACCAATGCCTACGGCACGAACGTCGCTGCGACCACCGGTGGTACGGTTACGGCTGGCAGCGGGGCCACGGCGGTAGCGGTCAGCCTGACGGGTCTGACTTGCAACACAAGCTACCACTTCCGTGTGAAGGCCAGCAGCCTGGGTGGAACGACCAATGGCTCGGATGGCACCTTCACGACCAGCGCTTGTCCGCCCACCTACACGGTGACCTATGACGGCAATGGCAACACGGGTGGTACGGCTCCGACGGACGGCACGGCCTACCTCAATGGGCAGACCGTCACGGTGGCGTCCAACACCGGGAGCCTGGTTCGCACGGGCTACACCTTCAGTGGCTGGAACACGGCGGCCAACGGCAGTGGGACCAACTACGCCGCCGCTGCCACCTTCAGCATGGGGTCGGCCAATGTCATCCTGTATGCAAAATGGACGGCCATCGTGAATGGCTCCTGCGGCACGGCGCAAAACGTTGTTTCCTTGGTTGCGCCCGCCAACGGCCTGTGCACGACAGGCAATCCCTCGGTGGTACTGGGCGCTGGTGGTACTTGGAACTGGTCTTGCGTGGGTATTAACACGGGCACCACAGCGACCTGCTCTGCACCCCAGCAACCCACCTCAACAGGTACGGGCGCAGGGACGGCCAGCATCAGTGGCGCCAATGGGTGGACGCTGGATTCCGCCAATACGGCAGGGTTTATTCCGGTGTCGGGAAATCCGAAATCGCCAGGCGTGCCGCCGCCGAACGGTTTCAACTTCCCCCATGGTTTGTTCGACTTCAAATTGATTCTGGGCAACTCTGGCTCGCAAGCCAGTATCACTATCACCTACCCGACGGCACTGCCCGCAGGTACGGTGTACTGGAAATATGGCCCGGAACCTGGAAATGCTTCCTACCATTGGTACCGGTTCCCGGCAGCAGTGATCAGTGGAAATACAATCACATTGCCCATCACAGACGGTCAATTGGGGGATGATGACTTGAGCGCCAATCAAGTGATCATTGACGCTGGGGGACCGGGCATTCCTGCAGGCGCGGATGCCACGGCTGTGCCGACGATGTCGCGTTTCAGTCTGATGCTTCTGAGCGCCGCTCTAGGATTGCTGGCACTGCTTGGCCGCAACCGGCAGCGCCATCGAGCATCAATTGCTAAAACTTGCTCGAACTGATGCTCATGTGTCGTTTGGGTCGTGCCCGGGTAATGGTTTTATGACCGGAGGCTTCCGGGGCAGGGGCAAATCGTCTTGGGATTGAACTCCTAGCGGGGTTCAATAACACTTCACTGGATCGGCTCACCAGCCCATCGCTGGCGAAGCAATTCAGCGTGGCGAATTGGTACCGATCGACGTTGGAGCATCGACAGCAAACGAGTTCATCTACGTGGCGCATCCCGAAGGACGGCGCACCTCGGTCAAGCTGCGAGCCATGACGGAGGCGCTGCGGAAGGCCATAGGGACACCACCCTACTGGGACGCATGGAAAGCTGCGAAATAGGGGCAGTTGGAGATCGCATAGCGCCCTAGCGCCAACTCCTCAGCGACGGTCGCGACTCGTCGCCCCAGATGAACGGCCGTCTTCAAATCCACCTACGGCGGAACGGCATCTGGGCTTTCGTCGGAATTGGACTGCGCTGCGGCGCCAGGGATAAGGCCGCGGCGGATCAAGGTGTCCTCCGTGGACTTCGAGTTGTCACGGCTTGGTATATCCGCCCGACTTTATTTGAAGCAGTGAGATCAAAAGCATGAAAGCATTGATTTCCGACGGACTTTCCTCCGAGGTGAGCTTGTCCGAAAATCAAGGAATTACGGCCAGTGTTCCCGTCGGTCTTAATTTGTTGACATCAGCGCCCTATTCGGGGAAGTTGAAGTCGTAAACACGCCAATAATTTCGCAACAGGCCTTGATCATTGATCATCCATGCGATTCAGTGGCGTTGTTGGTCGAGCTGAACGCCTTTGTTTCAAGGCACGTTCCATTCAGGCCTAAATTGGATGAATGGATTGTTGAAGTGGCGTTTGTTCAGAGCTGCAAATAGACCTGAATCATGCAGTGTTGATTTTCGTGCCAGCCTAACCCAGCTGGAGATCGACGCCTCAAGTTGGTCACCTACCAACTGATTCGCATGTGGGGGGCAATACCAAGGCCTCCAAATCATCCAACCACATTGGCACACCTGTCAGAAATCCCTGGAAAAAATTGCAACCGATCTCTTCCAAGAGCTCGTGCTGCGTCTTTGTTTCGACGCCCTCCACTATCACGGAAAATCCCAGAATATGACAAAAATTAAGCAACCCTTCTAAGATCACTCGGTCACGCTGTGAATTTTCCAAATCAACTATGAAGCTTCTGTCGATCTTGAGTTGATCAATCGGAAGGTTTCGGAGATATGAAATGGAGGAATAGCCTGTACCGAAGTCATCCAGTGCGATCCCGATGCCCAGTCGTTTGAATTCTTCAAGCTTGAGCGCCAACTCCTCTAAATCGAATGTCAAGACACTTTCCGTTAACTCCAGCTTCAATCGTCCGGGCTTGATCCCATATGCCTCCAAGGCACGAGTCGCAATCAAAACAAGCTGGGGACCTCTGAATTCTGCAGCGCTGATATTGATTGACAACGTGAAGGCTTGAGTCTCAGGATATTTCGCCCATCGAGCCAATGTCATGCAGGCTTGGCCAAGCACCCAATGTCCGATGTCGACAATGAGACCGCTCTGCTCTGCGAGCAGTATGAATTCAGCCGGTGGAACAGGGCCTCGGGTAGGGTGCAGCCAACGCAACAATGCCTCTGCGCCAACAATTTCTCCTTGTACATTGACCTGCGGCTGGTAACTGAGGGCCAGTTCCCCATTCGGCAACGCCACTCTAAGGTCATTCATCATTTGTGCGCGTCGATTGACTTCCAACGCCAGGTCGGGATCAAAAATCCTATAGGTATCGCGAGACTCCGATTTGGACTGGTACATCGCCAAGTCAGCATGAGCCATCAGCACATCTGGAACTTCTGATTCTGAGCCGAACAGCACCGCCCCCAGGCTTGCACTGGTACGGTAGTCATGGCCCTGCAGACCAAAGCCCTGCTTGCTGAGACGCAACAGGCGTTGGCACCAGATGTGTACCTGTCGCTGCGCCAGTTCCAGCCGCTGGTCGAGGCGCTCGATGAGAAATGCAAACTCGTCGCCGCCCAGCCGACTCGCCACACCGCGCCCCCGAAGCCGACGGCCGAAGCGTTCCCCGATTTCACGCAACAATTCGTCCCCGGCCGCATGACCCAGGGTATTGTTGATAGCTTTGAACTGATCAATATCAGCCACGATCAGGACCGCATGACCGCCTTGTCGCTTTAAGTTCTCCTGTGCCCTTGTCACACAGTCCATCAATTGCCGCCGGTTGGGCAATCCGGTCAAAGCATCGAAATAGGCCAGTTGATGAATGTGCGCTTGCGTGGCCTGTTGCTCACGGGTGTCTTTGAGCAAACCGACGCAGATAGGTTGCTGGGCCGAACCATCGGCCAAAGTCAAGACTCGCACCGGTATCGCCGATCCGTCTCGGTGTCGCAACTTGTGCTCGATGACGGTCCCCGTCACGCCATTTCTTCGGAACGCCTCATACCGACACCAATGTCGGAAGTGGCGACGCGAAGTGGTGTTGGGCAACAGGATGTCCGCGTGTCGTCCCACCACGTCCGCGACTGCATAGCCAAACAATCTGCTGGCGGCCTGATTGAACGAGCGCACCACACCAGATGGATCGACCGAGATGATGGCGTCTTGAACGTGATCCTGCAGGAATTGCAGTTGCTGCATCGTTGGCGGCAGGTGAGCCTTGCTTTGGGACAGCGTCATTGGCGATCCGTGGAGCCAGGTCACATCTGTATAGTTGGCGTAGACCCATGTCCGGTTGTGGCTATGCAAGCGGCTCATTCTCAACTCGCAGCGTCGGCGGGATCCCCGAGCAGTCTTGATCCAGACTTCATGGATCGCGCCCTGACCCACCAGTACCTGGGCCGCGATCCATTTGAGACGTGATCGCACCTCTTCCAGGGGCTCACCCTCCTCACCATGAAATCGGACGGGATCCATCCCCATCATTTCGCTTCGCGACGTTTCAAATAGATCGGCGGCCACCGCGTTGACGGCCAGCAGTCGCTCAATACCCTCGTCGTAAACCAACAATGCGCCTGGGGCGAGGTCAAATAGAAAACTCTCGAACGCATTGCTACTGGGAATTAGGTCAGAGTCTCTGTACATGCTCAGCTGCGGAAGGTTTTAAGGGATTGAGACAGGCTGTGGGCCTGGAAAGAAAGGGAGTCTGCCGATGAGGAAAGCTGCTGGACCAGCACCGTGTTGCGGTGCGTCTGCTCGTCCAATGAGTCGACAGCCTGACTGATCTCCGAGATCGCCCGCAGCTGTTCCCTGCTGGAATGGTGGACATCGGTGACAAGGCTGCGTAGCTGTCTTGCCGCGTCGGCGGTTTCCGCAATGGCTCCTGCGGCATTGGCGACTTCGGTCACGCCGGCACTCACCCGCTCCTGAGCGCTTTGGCTCAACTGCTTGATTTCGCGAGCTGCCAGTGTGGTTCGATTGGCGAGTGATCTCACCTCTGATGCCACCACAGCAAATCCCCGCCCCTGTTCCCCGGCTCGGGCGGCTTCGACGGCCGCGTTGAGCGCGAGGATGTTGGTCTGAAAGGAAATATCGTCGATGTGCTGGGTGATCTGGGAAATCTTCAGCGATGAATCGCAAATTTCCTGCATGGAGGCTCGCATGTGCTCGACGCTTGCAGTGCTGCGCAGCGCGACGGACAAGGTGTGTTCAGCCAATGTGGCCCCCTGTTGCGCAGACTGAACGTTCTGGCTGACGGCATCGGTCATCTGCTTCAGTGAAGCCGCCGACTGCTGGACTCCGGCGGCTTGCATGTCCGTGGCTGCAGCCAATGACTCCTTGCCGGCCAGCACGGCATCGATGACAGTCCAGAGCGCTTGAACCTCGTCGCGGGTATCGCCCACCAGGGTCTGCAGGTTCATCCGCAATTGGGCGAGGACCCGCTGCAACTGACGAACCCCGCCAGTGCCATTGATCTTCAGCTCGCCACGCAGATCGCCAGCGGCGACGCTGCTGGCAAAGCCGATGGATTGGCGCAAGGGCCGTTCCAGCAGCAGTTGCTGAATGCGGGCCGCCAACCAGGCCACCAGAACCGAGATCGAAACGCCCCACTGCCAGCCTCCCAGTGACGCGGCGCTCGTCGCGATCAAGGCGACCAACAGGCTGGGCAAGGCTGACAGGCAGATGGATCGCACGCGAGCCAAGGCCCGCTGCGAGCGCCCCAGCAGCCCTGCCTTCATCAATTGACCATGCCTGAAGGCAAAGGCAGGGCGCCTTTGTTGGGCGCGGGCCTGGCCAAACTCCTGGCAAACGGCCTCGGCACGTTCGATCAGGTGAGATTCCGGTGCTCGCCGCACCGAGAGGTAGCCAATGATTTGTCGATCCGAGAACAAGGGGGTCACGTTCGCGTGCACCCAATAGTGATCGCCATTGCGGCACCGATTCTTGACCAGTGACGACCAGGTGTTTCCGCCTTGGATGGTGCTCCACAGGTCTTTGAAGGCTTCGGCGGGCATGTCAGGGTGGCGGATGAGGCTGTGCGATTGCCCGATCAACTCATCCCTTGAATAGCCACTGATTTGCACAAATGCGGCATTGCAATGGGTGATGATCCCCTGGGTGTCGGTGGTGGACATCAAGGTGACCCCTTGGGGAACTTTGCACTCTCGCCCCGTGACCAGATTGTTGTGTCTCATGCGGGCTCCTTCGCCACAGTGTTTTGCAGGGTGCAGGTTCGAACTGGATGGCCGTGCAAGCCCGTGAACCTGAAAACGCAGTGCGCCTCGATGCGAGGTCGGCTGCCTGTCACGACCGTCATCAGGAGGCTCTCTGCCAGGGAGGCCAGTATTCAACGGGCCGCTTGCCAAGTCGTCTCTTTACGGTACCGGAGCGGTATCGACCCCGACCTTGCAAGGTCGGGGCGATCTCATTCGCTCACCCGAAGCTTCAGGAGCCCTCTGATGGCTTGCTCTTGGGCGCCTTTTGAGGCGCCCCCAGACTCCGTAGCAGACGCTGAAAGGCAGGCGACTCACGCAAGACCTCTCGACCTGCCTTCTGCAGTTCCTTGACCTGTATGGGCAGAATCGTCAACGCTGTGGGCACGTTCAGAAGCTGGCTTTTGATGTCAGGATTCTGGAGATCTCGCAGGCTCACATTGATCACGTGGATTTCTGCGTCTTCCGCAAAAGGACTTCCGGGCCGCAAGCGCTCCTCACGGAGCTCATCCGCCATCCGCTTGGCTGCATCGTTGACCATCGCGGTGGTTTCGGTGGTCTGCCTGGAACCAGCACCAAAGACCAGAGAATCCAGAACTTGGCCTCCGGTGGGAACCTTGTCCGAATGGTCGATGCGCTCGGCGGTGTCCCGTTCGGAATTGACGCTGATCAGCACGACCTCGTGAACCGATCCGGGGGGAAGACCCTGGAAGGCTCGGTTCAGTGAGCCATTGGCAGAAGCCCGATCCAGCAAGCCGCGGACACCAAGGTTGTCCACAACCCCGCCATCAACCAAGTGGATATAGGGGCGCTCTTCGGCATTCCTGTAACTCTTCGCGATCATGTGCAGAAAACGCGCTGACAGGTTGGTGTCGACCAAGGCGGCGTCGTAGGGCAGCGGCCGACTGGGACACTGGCCTGCGAAGTTATGGATGGTGACCGGGCTGAGCAACAGAGGAACGGCGGACGAGGCCGCCACCGCATAGGCGAGGGGCACACTGTCAAGATCAGAGCATATGAGGCCAAACTGCTCCGGTGTGAATTCAAAAGGAGCCCCTGTCGTCAGGTCTGCAGCGGTGATCAACAAGCGTGGATGACCGGCTTGCTTGGAAAGGTCCCCGAACGTCTTGCCGCGATACAAGGTGTCGAGACGCGCCGCCAAGGCATTGCTGCGGCCGTACCAGGGTGAACTGAGCCGATAGAGCGTTGCCGGCGAAAGTGCATCCCTGATGAGGCTTGACTGGAAATTCACCAGCAGGAAGTCCCGTTCAAAGTGGGTAAAAACTTCGTCACCGAAGGCTGCGTAGTAAGCCGCAAGCACACTCCCCCCGGAGACACCGCTGACCAGATCCATGTGTTCTAGCAAGGTGGTCGATTGCCCCTGCCAGTCGAATTCGGTGGCTTTCAACTCCTGGAGGACGCCCAGACCGAACGCCGCGGCCCGTGCGCCTCCGCCCGAGAAGGCGACGGCGCCGATGATGGGCGGGGAGAACGGCGGCTCGCCCTGCGGAGCCGAAGCCTCAGAGGAGGTCAGAGCCGAGCCGGTCTCCGGCACCGAAAGCGGTTGATTGACCCAGGGTCGATTCGTGGAACAGGCGCTCAGAAGAGACACAGCGCAGACCCACAGCAGGCCTCTCAGCCCAATGCTGCAAAGCCAGCGCACGATGCTGGACGGCGTCGACAGGCCGCGCCATCCGGTGGCTTGCCGCTTCATGGCTGACGCAACCAACTGTTTGTGGTCCGCAGATGGTCTGCGCTCAACTCGCCGGTCGCCGCGGCCAGCCTGATCTGACCCAGCAGGTAGTCCAGGCGGGCTTGCGAGTATTCAAACTCGGCCGAGAACGCTCTTTGCTGGGCGTCCAGCACATCGAGTTCAGTACGCGTTCCCACATCGCGCCCCAGGGTGGTGGCAGCCAAAGCAGACCGGGCGGAGGTCAGTGATTGCCCGACCGATGCAACCCGGGCAACGCCCGTCTTGACCTCCAGAAATGCGCTTTGAATCTGCAGGCGGACCTGGCTCTTGGCTGCTTCCAACAAGTCATCCGCCTCATCCTGTTTGGCCAGGGCCTCCCGCTCTTTCGAATCAAGCCCCCCCCCCGCATAAAGTGGCGCCGTGAACTGGACGCCTATCGTTGCACTCCGATCGCTTCGGGCCGATACCAGAGGGGACAGGCCACCACTCTGGGCACGGTTGTTGTAGCTGGCCACCAGGTTGAGCGTCGGTCGGTTGGCCAGGCGGTACTTCTCGACCTCGGCGGCCGCTGCAGCCCGCTGCGCATGCCGTACCCGAATCTGGCTGTTCTGTTTCTCGCCGCGTTGCTGCCACTCCGTCAGATTGTCCGGCTCGGGGGCGGAAGGCGCCCGCTCAGGGATCAAGCCCTGCAATTGCAAGTCGTCGGCGGGCAGACCGGTGAGCTCGCTCAAACTGGCCCGACGCAATTCCAGCGTGCTGCGCGCACTGACCTCCTGGGTCAGCACCTGGTCATACCGGGCCTGGGATTCGTGCAGATCCGTCACCTTTCCGCGACCGACATTGAATCGGGCCTGCGCCCGATCGCGTTGCATTCCCAACGCTGATTTGGTGGCAAGAACAACACGCAGGTTTTCTTCAGCCTTCAGCACGTCCAGGTACCTCTCGGCAATCCGTTGGACAAGGTTTTGCGATGCCTGCTCGAATTCGATCTGCGCCACTTCGGATTGCAGATGCAGTTGCACCTTGCCCGCACGCGCACCCTGGTCGTAGAGGGGCTGGCTCAATTGCAGCGCCGATTGACGCACCACGCCAGTGCCGGCCCCCGGCAACAGGCCGGAGTAGGCTGCCGGCGCGCCTGAGGACATGTGGTCATCGACATAGTTGGCTCCGGCCTGAAAAGACACGCGGGGTCGCAGCAGGGCATCCCCTTGCACGGCTTTTTCGCGTCCGGCACGCAATGTTTGCATGGCTGCCTTTTGTACCGGATCATGGTTGAGCGCAGCCTCGTAGGCATCGAGCAGGTCCAGCGCGTGCGCGTTCAATGGGCCCAGTGACAGCACAGCGACAGCTGCCATTTGCAGGGTCATTTTCTTCAAGTTCATGGCTTCAACCCTTCAGGCCGGAAGCGGCCTTGATTGGGGGACGTTGGGCGCGGTACAGCATGGCGTAGAGCGAGGGCAGGAAAACCAGCGTCAACAAGGTCGCGACGGCCAACCCACCCATGATGGCCCAGGCCATCGGCCCCCAGAACACAGACTTGGTCAATGGCACCATGGCGAGAATGGCAGCCAATGCAGTCAGCACGATGGGTCGCAAACGTCGGACCGCAGATTCGACGATGGCGTCCCACAATGGCACCCCGTGGGCCTGGTCCTGGTCAATCTGCACCACCAGAATCACGGAGTTCCGGATGATCATGCCGGCCAGGGCGATGACCCCCAGCATTGCCACAAAACCGAATGGAATCTGGAACGAAGCCATGATCACGCTGACACCGATCAGACCTAGCGGTGCCGTCATCAAGACCAGCGCCATCTTCTTCATGTCCTGCAACTGGACCATGAGCAGTACCAGCACCACGATCAGCGTCACGGGGATCACGGTCAGGATCGACGCCTGGGCTTTCTCACTGGACTCGTAGGCGCCGCCCACATCGATCCCGTATCCCAGTGGAAGGTCCTTCGACAATGCCTCGATTTCAGGCAACAGTGCACGTGTGACATCCGGCGCTTCCGCTCCGGCGATATCAGCACGAACAGTCAGCGTCGGCACACGGTTGCGGCGCCAGATCTGGCTGTCCTCGCTGTCCAGCGAAATCCGGGCCACTTGGGATAGCGGTACAAACTTGCCGTCACGCAGGTAGATCTTGGTGTCCTTCAGGTTGTTGAGATCGGTGCGTTCCTGCTCGACCAGGCGGGTCACCACATCGATGCTCTGATCGGCCTCCCGGTACTGGGTGATGGCGGCACCGGACATCGAGGTTTCCAGCGATTGATCGATTTCACGCGAGGTCAATCCGAGGGCGCGCGCCTTGTCCTGGTCAACATCGACCCGCACGCGCTTGATGCGCTCGCCCCAGTCCTGGTTGACATTGCGAACGTGTGGATTGCCTCGCACGATTGCGGCCACCTTGGTTCCTACGGCCTGCACCTGTGCCAGATCGGGGCCGAACACACGGAACTGGACGGGATAACCCACCGGAGGACCGTTTTCCAGTCGGTTGACCCGGCCCAGCACATTGGGCATGTGGTGGTCCAGAATGCCCTGGATCTTGCTCAGCACCCGTTCGCGGGCTTCTCCGCCACGGGTCATGACCATCAATTCGCCCAGGTTCAGATTCGGGGTCTGCACATCCAGGGGCAGGTAGAAGCGGGGGCTACCATTGCCGACATAGCTGGTCACGGCTTCGATATCGGCATCACCCTTCAGTTCAGATTCCAGCTGCTGCACCTCGCGCGCGCTGGCCTCGAAGGTGGAGGCCTGGGGCATCCAGAGGTCCACGATCAATTCTGGCCGATCCGAGGCCGGAAAAAATTGTTGCGGAACCCATTTGAACAAGGCCAGCGAACCGGCGAAGGCCGCCAGGGTGATCAACACCACGATTAGACGGTGCCGGAGGCTGAAATCCATGAACACGCGAAAGCGGACATAGAAGCCGCGCTGGTAGACCGCGTCCTCGTCATGAGAGGCGTGCTGCTCTTCTTTCAACAGCTTGAAGCCGATGTACGGGGTAAACAGCACCGCCACCAGCCAAGACAGGATCAACGAAATACCCACGACCTGGAACAGGGAGTAGACATACTCACCCGTGCCCGATTTGGCAAATCCCACCGGCAAAAAGCCAGCGGCCGTGATCAGGGTGCCCGTGAGCATGGGGAAGGCGGTTGCGGTGTAGGCATAGGTCGCCGCACGGAACTTGTCCCAACCCTGCTCCAGTTTCAAAGCCATCATTTCCACCGCGATGATGGCGTCATCAACCAACAATCCCAGGGCAATGATCAGAGCCCCCAAGGAGATGCGCTGAAGCTCGATGCCCAACACGTACATGACGAGGAACGTCAATGCCAGCACCAGCGGGATGCACAGCGCCACCACCAGTCCCGTGCGCAGGCCCAATGAAAAAAAGCTCACCGCCAGCACGATGATCACGGCCTCCGCCAGACTCTTCTTGAACTCGTGCACCGATTCCTGAACCACCCGTGGCTGATCGCTGACCGAATGGATTTCGACGCCCACGGGCAACTGCGACTGCACAGTCTTCACGGTGCGGTCCAGGTGTTCACCCAGGCGAATCACGTCACCGCCCTTGCGCATGCTGACCGCCAAGCCGATCGCTTCCTCGCCATTGAATCGCATCTTGATCTGCGCGGGATCGACGAAGCCCCGATGAACGTCAGCGATGTCACCCAAGCGGAAGGTCCGGCTTCCGGCATGTATCCCCAAGTTTCGGATTCCTTCAAGAGAGTCGAATTCGCCGCTGACGGTCAGGCGAACCTGTTCACTGCGGGTCTGGACCGTACCGGCTGAGGCGACGCCATTGGTCTTGGCCAAGGTGGCGGCAATCAATCCGGGATCGATTCCCAGCGAGGCCAGCTTGGCATTGGACGTCTCGACATAGATTTTCTCGTCCTGTTTGCCCACCACATCCACTTTGTTGACGTCATCGACTCGCAGGAATTCATTGCGCGCGGCATCGGCGAACTGACGCAATTGAGCGTTGCTGAAGCCGTCACCGGTGATCGCGTACAGATTGCCAAAAGTGTCGCCAAATTCATCATTGAAGAATGGGCCTTGAACACCGGGTGGGAGCTGGTGTTTGACGTCGCCGATTTTCTTTCGCACCTGATACCAGACATCCGGAACATCCCGCGGGGCCGTGGCTTCTCTGAGATTGATTTTGACGAGGGTTTCGCCAGGCCGCACATAGGTGACCGATGCATCGATCTCGGCGACTTCCTGCAGTTTCTTCTCGATCCGGTCAGCGACCTGGTCGGCCATCTGCTGAGAGGAACTGCCCGGCCAAAAGGCCTGCACCACCATGGTCTTGACCGTGAAATCAGGGTCTTCTTTCTGTCCCAGTCGGCCATAGGCAAATGTGCCGGCGACCGTCAGAAGCATGAGCAGAAAGGCAATCATCTGTGGATGCTTGAGCGCCCACTCGGAAATATTGAAGTCTTTCATTTGCCGGCCTCCGTGGAGGCCTTGACCGAAGACAAGTTCACACGCTGGTCAGCAAGCAATCGATGGACACCCGCCGTGACCACCATCTCGCCGCCGTTCAATCCGGACACCACGGCGACCGAATCGTTCTCTGCGCTGCCAAGCTCCACGGCTTGCTGCCGGACCTTCGAGGTATTGGCGTCAACGACCCACACATAGCGACCACCGTTCTGATCCACGATGGCTGTCAAGGGAAGGCGGATGCTCGTCGCTCCTTCGACATTCCGCAGCCCGACGCTGGCAGTCATGCCCATGCGCATCAATCCGGCATCCGGCTGCCGTATGGATACCCGCGCCGCATAGGTGCGGGTGACACTGTCGGTGGCTGGTGCCAATTCACGCAGGGTACCTTGCCAGGTCTTGCCGGGATGCGCCCACAACGAAATTTCCAGAGTCGTCGCGCTGCGCAATTCCTCGACCCGCGACTCTGGCACGCTGATCGACACCTCTCGCTCACCGTCTGCCGCCAAGGCCATGACGGGTTGTCCCGCCGCGACAACCTGCCCGGCTTCGGCAAGGATGGCGGTCACCACGCCATCGCGGTCCGCCGTGAGGACGGTATAGCCCTGTTGATTGGCCGCCGAGTTGCGGCGAGCGTGTGCAGCACGCCATTGCGCTTCATACTGTTCCACCAGCAGACGTTGCTGATCCATTTCTGCTTGCGAGGCGAACTGCTTGGCCAACAGTTGGCCCGTTCGCTGAAGATCAATCCGGGCCTGTGCCAGACGCGTCTGCGCGGCGTCGACATCGGCCTCGCTTGCCGACAGATTGAGCACTTCCTGTTCGGGGCTCAGCCGCATCAAGGCCTGGCCTCGCTTGACAGCACTTCCCACCTCGACGAGGCGCGCAATCACTTTGCCCGGCGCTCGGAAGGCGAGCTGACTTTCATATCGGGCCACGATGCTGCCCGAGTACGAAGCCCCCGCCGTGCCGCTGGCCCGGCCTGCCATCAGTGTCTGGACGGGCCGGATTTCTTCGTGGGGAGATTCAACTTGGCGTTCGCAAGCGCAGAGAGACATGGCCGCAATCAAAGGCGCAAATGTCCAATAGGTCCTCATGGGACTCTCCTATCAGTTTGGTGTGGGAATGGCGCTCTGACCGGCTCAGTGACGAGAGTCCCGAGTAGGGCAGTGCGTGGAAGAAGGCGACGCTGTGGGAAGTCGCCTCCGGTCACGGCATGGCAGCTGCAGTAGCTGGTCCGACAGGCGTTTGCGGGTGAGGAGATTTGTTGCGCGATGTCATCTCACTCCTCTGCCAAACCGCTTGGACGTTCCGTTGCGCCCTTGTCTTCGCCGCGCTTGGAGAGCCAGGTCAGGAGCTCAGCGCTGTCGGTGAACACTGCGAACTCGCCACTTTCAAGGTGTTCGACGCGTCCAAGCAAGTGCGCAGCGCCCGACGGAGAGTCTCGGTGCAATCGAACAACATAAGCACCGCTTGCCGGATAGATGGGAAGTAGATTGAAAGCCATGTCTGGAGTCTCTCCAGACTGGCAAGTCATGTCGTCTTGATTCCGTCTCGTTTGGGTACCGATTTCGACGTGCTATATTTTGTAAGATGGATGTAAGACCACCCATTCGAGCTACTTTTGGCAAGTTTTTGATCGACGAGGCTGAAGCTCGGATCGAATGTGCTGGCGAACCCGTCGGGCTTGCACCGCGGGCATTCGCCGTACTTTGCGAGTTGATTCGCCACCCTGGGCAGCTCGTGAGCAAGGACAGCCTGCTGGATGCGGTTTGGGGTCACCGGCACGTCAATGAGGCGGCTCTCAAAAACATCATCAGTCAGCTGCGTTCAGCGCTGAACGACGACGCGCGGGAAGCCATCTATATCCAGACTGTCGCCCGCAAAGGGTACCGTTTCATTGCTCCTGTGGGCAGTACGGCTGATAGGCGGCTGAGCCTGCCTGCATCGCATTCATCGCCGGACTCAAACGCCACTTTCCTTGCATGGGGCGGACGCGAGCAGGTATTGGGTCAGATCTTGCGGACTGTTGGCGGCCCGACGTCGGAGCATCGCCCGGTGGTTTTCATTGCGGGTGAAGCCGGCATCGGGAAAAGCACCCTGGTCGAGCAACTCCTGGTCCACACGAACCTTCCGGTGGCCTATGGCCAATGCATCGAGCACTACGGTGGTGCGGAGCCCTACATGCCTGTGCTGGAGGCCCTCAATGGGCTTTGCCGAGGGCAGAACGGTCAAAGCTGGGTGGAATTGATGCGACGCGTTGCACCCCATTGGATGCAGCAATTGCCCTGGTTCGTGAGCGACGGAAACACGCCTGACCCGATGAGCCTGCGTGGCAATGCCACCCAGGAAGGGATGCTGCGCGAATTCGGCGAGTTCATGGACCGTGTCACGCAAACCCAACCCGTTCTGTTGGTTTTGGAAGATTTGCATTGGTGCGATCATGCCACCGTGCAACTCCTTGGTTACATGGCGATGCGCCGCCCCAGGGCAGCGTTGACCATCGTGGGCACATTTCGGGCGACGGATCTCATCGTTCTGGACCACCCCTTGGCAGGTCTGCGTCAAACTTTGAGGCAGCGCAGTCTGTCTTACGAGTTCAATCTGGAATATCTCTCAGAATTCGATATTGCAGACTACATGGCAGCCAAGCTGGGCGCGCCGGCACCTGAATGGTTTGTTCAACAGCTTCATCAGCATACGATGGGGCTGCCCCTTTTTGTGGCGGCTGTGATTGATGAGTTGAGTGCATCGGGCCAACTCTCGTACTCCGAGCAAGGCTGGCAACTGCCGAGAAAGAAGCTGACCGTACCAGAGACGATTGCAGCCATGATCGACGGTCAATTGCGGCGTTTGACACACGAACAACGCCGCATCTTGGATGCAGCGAGTGTTGGGGGGATTGATTTTGCACACCTGCTCCTAGCTGACGTGCTTCAAATTCCAGCCTCTGTCGTGGAGGGCCAGTTGACCACCCTGGTCAAACATCTGCCATGGGTGAGCAGCGGTGAGCCCCGAAAACTGGTTGATGGGCGGCTCGCGGCTAGCTTCAACTTCGCCCATTCCGTATATCGAAATTTGTTGTACGAGCGGATTTCGACGCTTCAACGGATCGAGTGGCACCGGGATTGGGCCCGCGCCTTGACGTCAACGCTAAAGTCTGGCCAGAGCGAGTTGGCGGCAGAGCTGTCCCTGCACCTGGAGCGAGGAGACCTCCGGGCGGAAGCCGCAGCTCAGCTCGCGGTGGTTGCCACTAGGGCGTTGGCCAGAGGAGCTCCTCAGGAGGCCATCCATGCCGCTCGCCATGCGCTGCAATGGTCTGAAGAAATCACTGACTCGGGCCTGAGATTGGAGCTGTATGTGCTTGAGGGCGTCGCACTGACGCGGCAACGTGAGATCACTGACATCGAAGTCATACAGGCCTTCAATTCGGCTCGTGCACTGGGCCCTCACGACACACCAGCCTGGCAACGCGCTTTGCAGGGGTGTTGGTGGATTCATTATTCGAAGGCTGAATTCAAGCAGGCCCTGAGTCTTGCTCATGAAATGATTCAGCAATCACAACGTCTGGAAAGCTCCGAACTGCGTTTGGCAGGCCTCAATGCTGAGGGCCTGGTTCTGATGGTGACAGGCCAATTGAACCAGGCGCGTCATTGCCTGGAGCAGGCTTTGGCCGTCTATGATTCTTTGGGAGCTCAGCCGCCGACAACGTCCTTCGTCCAGGATCCCGGGGTCGAGGCCTCACTGGCCTTGGCTCTTGTCGATTGGATCTGCGGAGAACCCCGGAAAGCACGAGAACTGATGCAGGAGGCCATCCGGCTGGCCCAATCCCAACATCATCCCTTGAGCGAGGTTACGGCGCTCTATGGCGCAGCGATTCTGCATGCCCAGGCCGGCGAATACGACACCGTCTATGCACTGACCGAGAGCATTTTTCGGATCGCTCGGGAGTATTCCTTGCCGGAGCGAGGGGGGGGACATGCATGGTTGCACGGGCAGGCCTTGGTCGAACGCGGATCCTGCGAAGCGGGGCTGGCGGAGATGCGCGAGGCGGCTCAAGCGGTACGCAGGTTTGGCGTTCTCATGGGGCTCTGCTCCTACCATTACCACCACGCGCTGGCGTGCTTGAAGGCGGGCGCTCAGAGCGATGCCAAGGCCGCCGTCGAAGAGGGCGTGAAGTTGATGGGCGACCTTGGAGAGACATTGATGCTGCCGGCACTGTTGACGCTCAAGGCGCAAATGGAATGTGCTGGCGATCAAGTGGATTGTGCCAACCAATCGCTGCATATGGCGATCGCACATGCGAAAGAGCAGGGAGCTGTATTCCACGAAATACAGGCACAGACCCTTGCTTTGAATCTGGCCCTTCCGTGTGGTGACTTGGATCGCCTGCGGCAACTGACCCAACTTTATGAAGGTGACTCGTCACCGTTGCTGCAAGCAGCATTCGAGCTTTGTCGAGCTTAGGATTTTGACAGTCGATCGCATGGATTTTCCGACCGTGGATCAACTTTCCCACGACACCTCAAAACGAAACGGAAATCGCCCAAGGACCTCTTTTGCAGTGTTCGCAGCGGTACTTTCACCCAATACAACGACGACGATAGTGCCAACCTTCGGATCGTTGAAGACGTCCATCTTAGAGATCAGCACACCGGCCTCATTCAATGCCGTGCGGGTCACATCCGACACTTCTCGCAGCTTGAGCTCAGGTTTGAATATCTTCCCGACCCCGGTGAGTGGCATGCTCGTGACCAGTCGGATGCATTTCGGTACTGCTGCACGTTCGCCAATGTGCGCGCTGGCATAGGCAACCAACTCTTCCTCTGTGGCGGACGCGCCTGGTTTGAGCTGGACATAAGCGACCGGCAATTCCCCAGAATGTCGATCAGGTCGACCCACAGCGGCGACAAGTTGCACCGCTGGGTGACGATGCAGTGGCTCTTCGATGCTTACCGGGTCAATATTGTGCCCGCCTCGGATGATGAGCTCTTTCTTGCGGCCGGTCAGGTAGAAATAGCCATCCGGATCCTGGCGCCCCAGGTCACCGGTGTTCAGCCAGGGCTCACCGTCTCCAGCCTCCAGCCACAGTCCGACATTGTGCTCGGCCATCTTGTACCCCTTGAATACATTGGGGCCTCGGATCACCAACAACCCGACCTCGTCCGAATCGCAATCCCGGACATACGATCCCTGCTCGTCCAACACGACGGCCTTCATGGCTTGCCGAGGCAGTGAGAGCCCGATGGACGCGGAGCGACGCTCACCGTGGGGCGGGTTAACGGTGCTGACGCAAGTACCCTCAGTCAAGCCGTATCCCTCCAGAATCTTGAGACCGGTACTCTCCTCGAAATTGCGCATCAGGGCTGCGGGCATCGGCGCCGCGCCACACAGGCCATACTCGAGTGAACTCAGGTCGCGCCCTTGCCATGGGAACTGCATCAATGCAGCGTAAATGGTGGGTACACCGCTAAAAAAGTTGATACGGTGATGTTGCACCAGATCCCAGAAGTGCTGAATCACACCTTCTCCTCGGTACCCCCCGGGAGTCCCCAGAATCACGTGAGCCCCTCGGGAGAAAGGCAGCAGCCCGGTGACCAGCACTGCATTCACATGGAACAGTGGCAGTCCGCAAAAAAGTGTTTTCCCGACCTCGATGCAATCAAAGAACACTTGGCCCGCACTCCATGCGTTCGAAACCTCGTTTTGGTGGGTGCGCATGGCGATCTTAGGCGCTCCCGTGGTTCCTCCGGTGCAGAAGAAAGACGACAAATCCGTCGGCTCGATTTGGCGTCCACTCACAAGGTGGGTCGAGCATTGCTCTTTGATGCTCTCGTTGAAATCATGCACCGTGATCCTGCGGGTGTCGACACGGGCCGTGTCAGCGGCATGATCGACATTCAGAGGATCGGGGTCGGCGCGGTAGTGGTTGAGACCGACCAGCATCAGGTGTTGGAGGGTCGGTACTTCGTCAATGACCGATCCGAGCTTGGTCCAGAGGTCCGACCCTTCCTGCGGTGCAAGCGTGACAAGCACTTTTGCGTCACCAGCACGCAGCAATTCAGCCATGGAGGCGGGTTCCAGCAATGGATTGATCGCGAAAGCGATGCCCGCGGCTTGTGCACCCCAGATCGCCAAGTGGGTCTCTGGCAGATTGGGCAGGACAAAAGCCACGACATCGTTCTTGTGGATGCCCAACTGGTGAAAGAGATTGGCGGTCGCAGTGATCTTTGCAAAGAGCGTTGCGTAGTCCCAGGTGCATGGGCGTTCATGATCCTGGACTCGAAGAAAGAAGGACAACGCTTTCGCATGCGGATGGGATCTTGCGGTCTCTCCAATCATCTCGTAAGTGCTGGCTGGCAGCGATGATGGTGTGCGATCCGTGCCTGGAGCGGTCGACAGACTGGTCAATGCGTTCATGGGGAAAGTTCTGTTCAATTGCAATTCAAGATGAGGCTGATTTCAGGGCCGCAGTACCGCGCGGCCAAACTTCCCGGCGGAGACATGCTGAAACGCTGCGTGAGCCTGCTCAAAAGGGACTGTCAAGCCGACAGGCAGCCCATAGCGCCGCTCATTCAGGCCTGCTGCCAACTCATCCAGAGCGCCAGGATCCGGCTTGAAAATGGTCCAGTGGTACTGGCCGGTGGGGGCGCGCGCTTGGACTGCCGCGCTCACCAGCGCCTTGTCGCGACGACTGGCCATGGCTCCTTTGATCCAGCCCAACCGGTCGAAGTGGCCCAGCAAAGGATGGACTGTTGTGGCATGACCGAGCGCGTCGGGCGCCAATCGGGAGGCCAAAGCCAGTTCGTCATCCCAATTGGCGAAGTTCAACACCACATCAAAATCGTTGGGCAGAGTGCTGATGACATTGACGCCGCGCTCGATCACCTCGTGGGCGCCCAATGCCCTGCAGTTCTCTGCTCTGCCCCGGTCGCAGACCGCAGCAATGTGACAGCCCCAGTTCGACAGCAACTGCAATGCGAGTCGGCCCAAGGCACCCGCCGCGCCATGCACCAGGACACGCTTGCCTCTCGCATTCCCCCGCTGCAGTCGGGTTGATTGAACCGCGAGCCACAGGGTGGTGAATGAATACGGCAATACCGCCAACTCCGACGACTCAATGCCCTCGGGCGCAACACGCAAAAGCGACTCCGGCAGCAGTGCATGGGAGGCATGCGCACCGCCAGGCCTACCTGTCGGCAACAAGCCAAACACGCGTTGTCCAGGCTTGAAATTGACGACCCCGGGCCCGACAGCCTCAACCCTGCCGGACAGGTCGTTTCCCAAGGTCAGCGGGAAACCCCCCGCACCTTTGAGGGCGAGCAGTCGTTGACCATAGCCCGCGGCACGTTTGGCATCGATCGGGTTGACCGAGGTGGCTTCGATTCTGACCAGGACCTGTTGCCCTTTCGGGGGCGCGATAGGCTGGTTCCTGACCTCAAATCGAGGTTTGTCCGATGGAGCGAGACATCGCAGTTCACGACGCATGTGTTGCAATCCTTGTGTCTGATACAGAGTGATCGAGCCGACCGGGCCGCGCAGCGCTGGCGGGCTCGATGAGCGCGAGTGCCTTTTCAAGCAGTGCATGGACCTGTGTTTCGTGACCTTCGGCCATCACACATCGGTCCGGACGCACGAGAAAGACCCAGCCCAACGGTGCCTTGCGTGGAACAAGGCCCTCGTCCAGCGCTTCCAGGCGATGTGCCTGCGGAGCGAGGTGCAGGCCTTGCGATCGCTGGCACCATTGCCAGACCTGCCCACCGACCGCCTTCCAGCGAGCTGCCTGCTCGGAATTCAGCCTGGTGCCTGGATCGACCCCCACGCCGATGAGCGCCCAATTCAATCCCAGGGCCTCATCACTCAACATGGGTTGGCCCCCAGGGGCGCGCACCCAGCATTGCGGCATGCTGGCCCCTGCGCGCAACCATTCCTTGTGGGGGTTGCGGAAAAACAGGCCCTCTTCAAAGGTGTTCTCTGGTTTGATCTTCAGATCATCAAACAACCGTCGACCGGCAGGCAAGGTGCGGATGGCACGGATCAGGCCGTGCAGGGCGAAGGCGATCCAGCGGTTGCTGGGCATGACCAGGGAGCCCAGGAACAGGGCCAGCTTGATGATCTTCATCGCGTGTGGGCGACGCTCTGCGTTGTAGCTGTCCAGGATCTGAGCACCGGCCCGGCCGCGCACCACCCAGGCCAACTTCCAGGCCAGATTTGCCACGTCGCGCAACCCTGCAACCAGTCCCTGGCCTGCAAAAGGCGGCGTGATGTGCGCTGCATCACCTGCAAGAAAGCAGCGGCCCTTGGAAAACGACTTGGCTTCGCGCGCATGGAAGCGGTAGACCGCGGTGCGCTCGATGTGGATCTGGTCCACATCACACCATGGGGCGAGCAGGCGGCGCACCGACTCCGGACTTTCCATCTTGCCCGCATCTTCTCCGGGGTGCAGCATGAACTCCCAACGCTGACGCCCTCCGGGCGCCACCATGTGCGGCGTGGGACGGCGCGGATCACAGATGAATTCGATGTGATCGATCGGGTTGGGGACGTTCAGTGCGTCCACGATCAACCAGTCCTGGGTGAAGGTCTGGCCCTCGAACTCCAGGCCCAGCAGACGGCGCACGAGAGAATTGGCGCCATCGCAGCCGACCAGGTACCGCGCACGGATTTGCGCCACCTGCCCCTGAGCGGTCTTGATCCGGGCATGAACCCGTTGCCCATCGTCCACGAGGCCTTCCAACTCCACGCCCAGCCGTACCTCCACATTGGGAAGATAGGCGACTTTCTGGCGCAGCAGGCGTTCCAGCTCGGGTTGATGGAAAGTCACCAACATGGGGTGGCCATCCACGATGCCGGCGGTGCTCATTCGGCCGAACTGGCCGAACATGGGCGAGTGGTACTTCACCTCGGGGATGGCGACCGTTTCGAACTCACCGTCACGCACCCCCACCAACTGCAGGATGCGCAACGCTTCGTTGTCGAGTGCAATGGCGCGCGGCTTGGTGAATATCTCGGTGGACTTGTCGAGCACCAGCACGCGCAGGCCGTAGCGCCCGAGCAAGGCCGCCAAAGACGCGCCCACGGGCCCGAATCCGACAACCACAATATCGGCCTCGATGCCATCATTTTCTGCATGGGACGACGCCGCATCTTTCGATGGCGAGTAGGTATTCATGAGACTCTCCTTGGCCCGGCTGTCAGTCGGTGATGACGGTGGTCTGCTCGCCCAGATCGATTGCCCCGTCATCGGTGCGGATGGTCAGGCTGAGGCGGTCGCCAGGCTGCAGATACGCCGGATTGGCCATCCCTTTTTTGATGAACAGCTTCCACTTGGTGGATTCGCTGACCAGGTGCCTGAGTACGAACATCGCCAGCTTTCCGGGTGCGCGCGCGGCGCAGCCCGCAGGCGTACCCGTCGCAATGAGGTCCCCGGCTTGCACGTTGTGCAAAGACGTGAACTCATTCAGTGTCTGGGCCGGGGCATGGATCATGTCGCGGCAATAGGCCTCCTGACGCGGTTGACCATTGACCTGCAGGCGCATGTGCAACTCAGGCCAGCGCAGCCATTCCTCAGGCGTCAGAAGCACCAGGCCCGGGCCCACCGGGCCGAACCCTCGATAGCTCTTGCCTTTGTAGAACTGCCCCTGTGGCAATTGAACATCGCGGGCCGACAGGTCGTTCACGATGGTGATTCCGCCCAGCCAATCACCCAGGCGCTCGGGGTGGACCATGTCGCCCTCGCGCAGATCACGTCGCAACACCAGGCCCAACTCGATCTCGTAGTCCAGCAGCCGGACATCGGCTGGTCGAACCACCGGGGCATCCGCAGCCGTGATGCAGGACGGCGCCTTGGTGAACAGGGTGTTGAACGGAAAATTCGACAGATCGAGACCCGACTCCTGGACATGGCTGCGGTAGTTGACGCCCTGGCAGAGGAATTGCTGATGTGGGGTCACCGGCGACAGCAGGCGCACCCGATCGCGTGCCAGGCTGGCGGCGCTGGGGTCCATCGACCAGATCCTGTCCCAGTGCCGGGTCAGCAGTTGGCCCGTGCTCAGATCACCCTCGTCCAACGCGAGCGGGGCGATCATGTCGTCAAAAAGAATGCCCCATTCGGGGGTGTCGTTGGTCGTGTAGTGCAGGAGCGTGCGCGGCATGTGGCGAAACCTTCTTGTGATGGATGGAGTGAGTTCAGGACCAGGGACGCGCCGGGGCGTCCAGCGCTTGCCCGAGCAACTTCAGTCTTTGAGTTGTGATGGCTTTCCGACGCAGCAGGCCGATGACGCGAAAGAGGGTGCGCAGGTTCTTCCGCGGCTTCATGGATACCGGTGCATCCTGGCCCCAGGCCCAGATGCTTCCGAAGCTCAGCGGCGAATAGCCTGTTTCGAATTCAGCCGTGAACAGGTCGCCATCGGTGTAGTGCTCATACTCGAATCCATCGGGATCGAACCAGTAATCGAACAATTGGCTGCCAAGCACGTGGCGTCCGATGCCCCACATGTGCTTGTGTCCGTGTGCACGCAGCACCTGTTGACCTTGACCCAGGGCATCCAGGTCGATGACTTCGTAGGCGCTGTGCTCGTACTTCTCCTCGATGCCTCCGACGATGACCACGGTATGGTGATCGGCGGGCTGGTCGCCAAGGTTGAGGCGGCAGAAGGCCAGCGAAGGGCTTCCGTCCGCCAGGTACTGGACATCGGTGGCAATGATGCCCAGCACCCGCTGGTACCACTCCAGCGTCGTCGCGAAGTCCACCGTCTGGAGGGCCACATGGCCAAGTCGCATCACCTGCGCAGGTTCGACCGGCGCACGGATTGTCCGATTGACCCTCGCCACATGTTGTGAAGTATTCATCTCGGCGACGAGGGGGGCGCGCACCGGCAAGGCATCGACATCCTGCTGTCCTTGAAGCAGCCACACGCTGCGTCCTGATGGATCGCTCAGTTCGACACCTTGGCCGCCGCCCGGGATGGCATGCGAAGGCAGCCAGGTCGCGTCGAGTGCCTTCACATAGCGCTCAAGGTCGGTATCCTCTGACATCCTGAACGCGGGTCCCAGGAAACGGTCTCGGGCCCCTTGGGTGGCGATTGCGATGCAGGGACTGGGTCCGGCCCCCCGCGCGATGACTGCCGTCTTCGAGCTGCTCGATATGGCCATGCCAAAGTCACGCCAGAAGCGTTCGGTCGCTTCTACGTTGCGTTTCTCCCAACGCAGAAAAGCCAGTTCAATGGCACGTCCGATAGGCCGTGGGCGGCCCAAGGGGCGCACGCCATCCGGCAATTGGCTCTCAGGGTAGGCCCTTGCATCAGGCCATGAGGTGTTTCTGACTTCAGTCATCTCTGCCTCTCCTCAGAAACGCCGCTGCCAGCCCAGCATGAACATCTGGACCCGGCTCGTGAGATTGTCGCCAGTGCCCGCGCCGGTGCCTGTCAACGTTGTGCGGGGATTGATCTCGTACCCGATGCTGAGCTCGTTCTTAGCATCCAGTGCCCATGAGAGACCCATCGAATAGGCCTTCTCATGCACCGAGGGAACGAGCAGGTTCTGCGTCGTGGCCGAGCTCTCGATCTGGCCCCGGTTCTGGCTGTAACCCGCACGCAAGGTCAACCGGTCATCCACTGCCCATGAAGCACCAAAGCGAAACACGGGCTGGTTCCGCCAGCGAAAGCCATTCGGGTCCTGCATGACCTTCAGGTCACCCCACAGGATCCGCAACCAATCGGCTGCCAGCACGACCTGAGGCGTCACCTGCCAGGCAACGCCCACCCCATACTGCTCAGGAATGTCGAGGTGCCCGCCACTGAACGCGAGCAGATCCGTGTCATATCCCTTCAGGCGCCCCATGATGGTCCGGGCTTTGTAGTTCGCTCCGAAAGACCAATCATTGCCCGGCTTCCAGAGAACCCCCGCGCGCCAGCCGACACCGGTCGAATCCTGCATCCCATGTCCCGCCAGGGGCAGCAAGCCTCCGGGGACGGACGCCGGAACAATCACGCCGTCGGCCTTGAATTGCTGATACGCCAACGTCAGAGCCATGCCAAGGGCCAGGTCCTCGCGTGGCCGCCAGGCCAATGTCGGAACCAGCTCCACGATCCGAAGCGTGGATTTTGCGTTGCCAGCACCGCTGACAGGCAGAGCCGGCCTGCCATAGTCAGAGCCCGAGCCGCTGCCCGAGATGCTCACACCCGCTGCCAACTGCGGCGACAGTTGCCAATTGAACCCACCCTGAGGCGCCGCGATCGTCTGCTTGTTTTCAAGCCGATTGCCCGGCAACACATAGTCCGCGCTCGAATGTCCATCGAAGACCTGCAGGTCCAAGGTGGCAGAACTGGGGACATACGCCATGCCAGCCGGATTGTTGGCCGCAGCATTCGCATCCAGGGGCAATGCAATGGAGGCACCGCCCATGCCGGCATTGCGTACGCCGCTGCCCCCCAACTGAGCGCCATTGATGGCGTGCACTGTCCCGTGTAGGCAGGCAAAACAGGCCCAGGCGGCCAAGTGATTGAAAGAGCGTGACTTCATGCTGTCTCCTGGAATTGTTGGACACCGATGCGTGACCCGGCCCACGTTTCAGTGAATCATAATGACGAAAACGTCATGATGACAATGGTGGCAATATTGAAAATCAGTGTTTGCCCTAGGACCATCCAGGTTGGAACCGCGTTTCGACCGGCCTCGTGCGCGCGGGCGATGACTCGATGACAAGAGGGCGGCCAAGGCCCCATCCTGGAATCGAGAGCCGCAGCTGTAGCGGAGAACGCCACCACCGTTCAGCGGTGCGGTCTGGGAGGGCGAGCAGTGCAAGGGATTCGCGAACCCCGATGCCGACCATTGATGGCACGAATCCCATATTGGCTATGATGTCAAGGTGACAAAATAGTCAAAACTGCCCTCGTACGAAGACGTCTACAAGGGGGCTTCGAGCGAAGGTGATTGTTTGAATGACGACTCAGGACCACCGCCCCAGGGTTGCCGCGGAACGGCGGGAGCGCATGCGCCTGCGCCTACTGAGTACCACCGTCAGACTCGGCGCAGAGTTGGGGCCCGCAGCCATCACCATTGACGACGTCGTCGTGGCTGCAGAAGTGTCTCGAGGGAGCTTCTACAAGTACTTTCCATCCACCGAAGCCTTGATACGTGAGGTGGCCACTCAAATCGCCAATGAACTGATCAAAATGGCCGAGCCAATCGTGCTCAGCTTTGAGGATCCAGCGGAGCGGATCGCAGGCGGTATCAGGCTGGTGGCCAGAACGGCAATTGACCACCCATTGGTTGCTGCGTTTCTCGTTCGCCTTGGATGGCCGGACGTACGCGGTCCGGACATACTTTTGGATTTTGCCAAACGTGATCTTCGCGCCGGTATTCGTCTGCGACGCTTCACCCGCATGCCCATTGAGTTGGCGCTCAATATTGTCTCGGGCTCAGTGATCGGAGCAACGCATTGCATGCTCGACTCAGGTTGCGCGCAGGACTTCGCCGAGCAGACAGCCGCAGCGACATTGCGCGCCCTGGGCATCGAGGCTGCTGAAGCGAAGTTGATCTCGACCCGTAAATTGGCTCGTGTCGAATGGCCTGCCTCCGGCTTGATCGCTGAGGTGGTTGATATCTGAGACCTTGGAATCCTCGACAGCCGCTTGTTGTCCAGTTGGGAACGGACTCAAATGGCCAATGGGCGGGCACTGATTGGTGCTCTATTCTTTGGTCACGCAAGGCATACTGACTCGGAGGCCCGCTTGCCGTTGGTCAGGATCAAGCGACTTGAGCGCCTCGTGTTGCTTCCTCACGATAGGTTCAAACTTGACCGCCAGGTCGTCTTGAGCGGTACTGAAACTGGTACAGGGTCATGTGGCCGTGATGCCTGCTTTGCAGCGGTTGCGCCGATCCGGGGCAGGCGCTCGTACGGCCTTGATCTGCCTGACGGCTTTCTGCTTGAAGCTCCTGGGTGTACCTGGCTTTGCTCATGACCCCGGCGTTCATCAGTTATCTCCTTTTCCGGCATTCGCCGGGCTGAGCGATGAACTCGTAAATTCGAGGGCCATCTCACTGCGTAAGTGCATCAGACGGGTCCTGCTTTGCCAGCGTCCCTGGCAAACCAATGGATGGTGTGCCCTGTCGAATCGACGGCCACGGTCACGGGAAAATCC
>Ga0066798_10000131_pt1 | contig 40962 bp, 35 predicted proteins | sample PersoiDNA2013203_FD_70961 | JGI IMG/M metagenome (GOLD analysis project Ga0066798, IMG submission 70961) | Permafrost soil microbial communities from the Arctic, to analyse light accelerated degradation of dissolved organic matter (DOM) -... | ecosystem: Environmental > Terrestrial > Soil >... | reverse complement strand
TTTTTTACGCGCTCAACGTCATTATCAACCTAGTTTCCACGCAGAAAATTCCTGATTGACGCACTCAAAATTAAGCGATAAACGTGCCTGCAATGCGATACAACGCGTCGTGGCGTGGCTCAATCTGCCTCACCTTGCTATAATCGCGTATTCTTCTGGACCCCAACATGACCGCACAATTATCGAAAAAAAGTGAAGCCTGGTCGGCTCGCTTTTCGGAACCCGTTTCTGATCTGGTGAAACGCTACACCGCGTCCGTCTTCTTTGACAAGCGCCTGGCCCAGCACGACATCGCAGGCTCGCTTGCGCATGCGGAGATGCTGGCACACCAACAGATCATCAGTGCCCAGGACCATGCCGACATCGTGCGTGGCATGGCGCAGATCAAGGGTGAAATTGAAGCAGGTCAGTTCGAATGGCTGCTCGACCTGGAAGACGTCCATCTGAATATCGAAAAGCGCCTCACCGAGCTGGTCGGCGATGCCGGCAAACGGCTGCATACCGGTCGCTCGCGCAATGACCAGGTGGCCACCGATATCCGCCTCTACGTGCGTACCGCCATCGACGACATCAGCGGCTTGCTGCGCGACTTGCGCGCAGCGCTGGTGGATCTGGCCGAACAACACGCCGACACCATCATGCCCGGCTTTACCCATATGCAGGTGGCGCAACCGATCACGTTCGGTCATCACATCCTGGCTTACGTCGAAATGTTCGGCCGCGACGCTGAACGTATGGCCGATGCGCGCAAGCGCGTCAATCGCCTGCCGTTGGGCGCGGCCGCACTGGCTGGCACGACCTTCCCGATCGATCGCCTGCGTGTGGCCAAAACGCTCGGTTTCGACGATGTCTGCCGCAATTCGCTCGACGCCGTTTCTGATCGCGACTTCGCCATTGAATTCTGCGCCGCTGCGGCACTGGTGATGACGCATATCTCGCGCATGTCGGAAGAACTGGTGATCTGGATGAGCCCGCGCGTCGGCTTCATCGATATCGCCGACCGCTTCTGCACCGGCTCGTCGATCATGCCGCAAAAGAAAAACCCCGACGTGCCAGAACTGGCTCGCGGCAAGACCGGCCGCGTCAACGGTCATCTGATCGCCCTGCTGACCTTGATGAAAGGCCAGCCACTGGCCTACAACAAGGATAATCAGGAAGACAAGGAACCGCTGTTCGACACCGTCGATACGCTCACCGATACCTTGCGCATTTTCGCCGACATGGCCAGCGGCATCAGCGTCAAGCCCGAAGCCATGCGCGCCGCGGCGCTGCAAGGCTATGCCACCGCCACCGACCTGGCCGATTACCTGGTCAAAAAAGGCCTGCCGTTCCGCGACGCCCACGAAGCTGTCGCCCATGCAGTGCGCGCCTGCGTTGATCGCAACATCGACCTGTCGGACTTGTCGCTGGAAGAACTGCGCCAATTCTCGACCTTGATTGACGACGATATTTTCGCCGTGTTGACGCTGGAAGGTTCCGTGGCCGCGCGCGACCATATCGGCGGTACCGCGCCACGCCAAGTGCGCCTGGCGATCGAAGAAGTGCGCAAGAGCCTGTAAACAACACCTGGAAGTTCCAGTTTCATCAGCATCACCTCCGCCTGGCGGAGCGCTTCAGCTGCGGCAGTCCATCTTACCCAGATGCACTGCTGCAGCATGTTCAAACCGGTTGTCGATATTCTTGACCGGTTGTATCTCGATGGCTGCACGACGGCCAAAAGAGGACACGCAATATCGCCGGATCGCTTGCGATCCCGACGCTGGTCACCCCGGCAATATTTTTGCGTCGTCTTCTATAAGAATATCTAACCAAGGAGAACCTAATGCGATTGAACACCATGCTTAAAACCATCCCGGCATTGTTGCTGGGCGTGACTCTGGCCAACGCTGCTCTGGCCGCCGATGTCAAACTCGGCCTGGCCGCTGCCTTGACTGGCCCGGCTGCCAAATATGGCGTCGCCATCAAGAACGGCTTCACCCTTGCTACCGAAGAAATCAACGCCCGTGGCGGCGTCAACGGCAACAAGCTGGTGCTGGTAGCCGAAGATGAACAAGGCAAAAAAGAAGAAGCCATCAATGTCTTCAAAAAACTGATTTTTCAAGACAAGGTCCTGATGATATTCGGCCCGACCTTGTCCAATTCGGCCTTTGCGGCTGACCCGATTGCCAACGCCTCCAAGGTTGTCGCGTTCGGCACCAGCAACACTGCTGACGGCATTACTGCCATGGGCCCATTCACGTTCCGCAACTCTGTGATGGAAGCCGACGTGCTGCCAGTCACGGTCAAGGCTGCAGTCAAGCACTTCGGCATCAAGAAGGTAGCCGTGATTTACGGTAACGACGATGCCTTCACCAAGAGCGGCTACGACGTCTTCAAGGCGACTCTGGAACAACAAAAAATTCCAACCACGACCACCGAGGCGTATGCCAAGGGCGACGTCGACTTCAAGGCGCAGTTGACCAAGATCAAGGCAAGTAATCCGGATGCCATCGTCTGCTCCTGCCTGGCCGAAGAAGCTGCCAACATCATCCTGCAAACGCGCGCCTTGGGCATGAAGCAACCGTTCATCGGTGGCAATGGCTTGAATTCGCCAAAGCTGTTCGATATTGCCAAGACCGCCGGTGACAATACCCTGATGGGCAGCCCATGGTCGTCGGAAAACATGACGCCAGCCAACAAGGCGTTCATGGCTGCTTACAAGGCCAAGTTCGGTATCGAACCTGACCAGTTCGCCGCGCAAGCCTTCGATGCTATGCACGTGGTGGCCGATGCGCTCAAGAACGTCAAGCTCAGCGGCGACCTGCCGAAAGATCGTGACGCGCTGCGCGTAGCACTGCCAGCAGTCAAGATCGATGGCGCCACCGGCAAGTTTGCCTTCCGCCCTGCTCCAGCGGTCGCTGGCAAGCAAGTCGGTTTCGATGCGCAGCAGGAAGCCATCGTCAATATTGCCAAGGACGGCAAGTTCGTTTTGTTGAAGTAATTCTTCAACGCGGCAATGACAGACCGTAACAAGCAACACCAGGCAAGACAGGACGCCCGAAAGACTCCGGAGAACATGCCGGAGTCTTTTTGTTCCATCCCGTCTTTTTTCATCGCGAAAAAGAACAGACTGCGCAGCAAAACAGTCGCTTTTCTGATGCAAGGATGCAGGTAACCGCCCCGTGGCAGCATCGCACGGCGCATTGGCAGCATCCACGAGGCAGTTGTCACCGTCCGCCGGTCATGTGCACGGCGTTTGAGACCACGGTAGACAGCTTGATCGCTCATCACTGATCATTATTCGCAGCAGGTCCTATGTTAGAACAACAACTTATCAACGCCCTTTCGCTGGGCAGCGTGTATGCGCTGTTTGCGCTGGGCTTCACTCTGGTTTTCGGCGTGCTCGGCGTCATCAACCTGTCGCATGGCGCGATCTTCATGCTCGGCAGCTATGCTGCGCTGCTACTGGTCGAACGGCTCGGCTTTCCACTCTGGCTGGCGATGCTGGCAGCAATGGTCGGCTCCGGACTGATCGGCCTGATCGTCGACGTATTGGTGCTCAAGCCGCTACGCAAGCGCAACGCGCCCCATCTGATTCCCATGATCGCCACCATTGGCGTGGCGACCATGCTGACCAACCTGGCCCAGGGCCTGTTCGGAGCAGAAAACAAGCGCTTCCCGGTCGGCACCATTCCCGAAGACAGCGTCACTTTCGGTAATCTACATGTGACCGCGGTGCAGGTCGGCATCGTGGTGATCGCCTTCATCCTGATGGTGGTGCTGCTGGCAGTGATGCGACGCACCCAGCTCGGCCGTGCGCTACGCGCCATTGCCGAGTCGCCGAAAGCGGCGTACCTGCTCGGCATCAATGTCGAAGGCCTGTTCTACCTGACCTCGTTCGCCGCTGCTGCACTCGGTGGCGCGGCTGGCGTGCTGGTGGGACTGTCGTTCAATGCGATTTCGCCCTTCATGGGGCAGCCAATGCTACACAAGGGCATTGCCGTGATCATTTTGGGCGGCATGGGCGACATTCGCGGTGCCATGATTGGCGGCCTGTTCCTCGGCTTCGCTGAAGTACTGACCGTGGCTTACATTTCGAGCGACTTCCGCGATGCGGTCGCATTCGGTTTACTGTTTTTGATTTTGCTGGTGCGGCCGTCAGGCATGTTCGGCAAAGTGCTGGAAAGAAAGGCGTAATTCCATGACGATGATGGAATGGTGGGATGGATTCTGGGCGACGTACAACACCGTCATTTTCAGTGTCGGCGTCAATGCCATGCTGGCCCTGTCAATCTACGTCACGCTGTCGTGCGGCCTGTTGTCATTGGCCAACGCAGCGTTCATGGGTATCGGCGCATATGCCGCCTCCCTGATCAGTATGCAAACCGGTTTGCCGTTTCCGTTGGCACTGGCTGCCGGCGGCATCTTGCCGGCACTGGTGGCATTGGTGATCGGCATACCGACGCTGCGCCTGTCCGGGGTGTACCTGGCCATGGCTACGCTCGGTTTTGGCGAAGTGGTGCGCGTGGTCGTGCTCAATATGGACATTACCGGCGGCCCGATGGGCCTCAACGGGGTGCCGCCGATTACCGAATGGTGGCATATCGTGCTGCTGTTGCTGGCAACCTTATACATCCTGGCCCGCGTGCGTCGCTCCAAGATCGGCCGTGCGTTTGAAGCCATCAAGGAAGATGAAGTGGCAGCCCGCCTGATGGGTGTCAATGTGGCCGGCTACAAGCTGCTGGCCTTCGTCATGGGTGCCGCCATTGCCGGCGTCGCTGGTGCACTCAATGCACATTACACGTTCACGATTGGCCCGAATAACTATGGCTTCGAAAACGCCGTCGACATTCTGACCATGGCTGTGTTTGGCGGTACCAGCAACCTGATCGGTCCGGTGCTCGGTTCGACCATCCTGTCACTGTTGCCGGAAGTATTGCGTGAATTCAAGGACTTCCGTCTGGCCGCCAATGGCCTGATCCTGATCCTGGTGGTGCTGTATCTGCCCAAGGGCATGTGGGATCCGCGCCGCGTGCGCGCTTTCCTGCAACGCCGCAGTGCGGCCAAATCTGCAACCAAGAAGGTGAACTGATGCTTTTACAATTCAACCAGATCAGCAAAAACTTCGGTGGCCTGCAGGTTTTGCAAGGCGTACAGTTCGAGGTGCCGCAAGGCGGCATCTTCGGTCTGATCGGCCCCAACGGCGCCGGCAAGACCACCGTCTTTAATCTGATCACGGGCCTGCTGCGTGCCTCCTCCGGCAACATCATCTTCGACGGCCAGGACATCGGCAACGTCGCCCCGCACAAGATCACCGAACGCGGCATTGCGCGCACCTTCCAGAACATCCGCGTGTTCAAGGAAATGACATTGCTGGAAAACGTCGTGGTCGGCATGCATGACCACCTCGACTATGGTTTCGGCGGCTTGCTGCTGAACCTGGGCAGCTTCCGCCGTATCGAACAGCAAGCGCGCGAACGTGCACTGGAACTGCTGTCGTGGGTGCGCCTGGACCACAAGGCCGACATGCTGGCCGACAGCCTGTCCTATGGCGAACAGCGCAAGCTGGAATTCGCCCGCGCCCTGGCCACCCGGCCCAAGCTGCTGTTGCTCGATGAACCGGTGGCTGGCATGAACCCGTCCGAAAAGACCGAGCTGATGGCCGAAATCATCAACATCAAGGAACGCGGATTCTCGATCTTCATGATCGAACATGACATGCGTTTCGTCATGGGCCTGTGCGACCGCATCGCCGTGCTCAACTTCGGCAAGATCATCGCCGAAGGCACGCCAGACCAGATCAAGAACAACCAGGAAGTGATCGAGGCTTACCTCGGCAAGGAAGAAGCATGAGCAGCAGCCAGGAAACCAACAAAGAAATCCTGCAGGTACAAGACTTGGCGGTAGCGTATGGCCATATCGAAGCGGTCAAGGGCATCAGCCTGAGCTTGCGCGAAGGTGAAATCACCGCCCTCGTCGGTGCCAATGGCGCCGGCAAGAGCACTACCCTGCTGGCCATTTCCGGACTGGTCAAGACCAAGCGCGGTAGCGTGCTGTTCAACGGTGAAGACCTGACCAGGCTGTCGCCGCACCGCATCGTCGCCAATGGTGTGGTGCAAGTCGCCGAAGGCCGCGCCACGCTGACCACGTTGACGATTGAAGAAAATCTGGCGCTAGGCGCTTATACCCGCAAGGACAAGGCCAATGTCGCAGGCGATCTGGAGTGGGTCTACTCGCTGTTCCCGGTGCTCAAGCAACGTGCCAAAGGCCTGGCTGGCAATCTGTCCGGTGGCGAGCAGCAGATGTTGGCAATCGGCCGCGCCTTGATGGCCAAGCCCAAGGTGTTGCTGCTCGATGAACCGTCCATGGGCCTGGCACCGCTGATCATTCAGGAAATCTTCCGTATCGTGCAAGAGATCAACAAGACCGGCATGACCGTGCTGCTGGTCGAGCAGAATGTGCGGCAGGCGTTGCGTATCGCCCAGCGTGGCTATGTGCTGGAGACTGGCAAAATTGTGCTCGAAGATAGTGGTGCTGCACTGTTGCACAATCCTAAGGTGGTGGAGGCGTATTTGGGAGGATGACACCGTCGCCTTCAATAACGGCGCTGCTTGACGAGCGCATCACGACTAACGATTTTTATCATCGACAGCGAAATCAGACGCACCAGCCAAACCAGCCCGTGCGCCTGCTCGTTTTGCCTATCTGCACGCTTTCATTTCTGAATGCCAATGTCGATATAGCTTAATCGAAAAAGGCCGAATTTCTCAGATGATCCCCCTGAGAATTGAACTCATCCATAAACGAAGAGATACTCTCAACGACGCCGTAGACGCTGCCACTTTCCGATTCAGTCGCTGATTTATATGGATAGCTCCTAAAAATTTCATCAAACCCATTGATCGTCCCCCAGACATCCAACCCTACTCCGAGAACTGCAGCCCCTAAATTAATTCCCCGCCATGGTCCACGTGCCTGTCCGCCTGATCGATACGAAATAATACTCTCAATAAACCCTCGCCTCATTGACTGATGAACTTCAGCTCTAGTGCGAAAAGTCCTCTCCGCTCTTGGCATCATGGTAACTTGCCGGTATTCACTAATATAACTAACAGTTGGTCGATATGACGACCAAGTCATGCCCCTATTTGCCCCCCTCCCTGCTCTTATAGCTGCACGCGCCGCAATCGTTACGCCATTACCGATAGCAGCCAATCCAAACAACAGAGCACCGATGTTTAGGAAGTAACTTATGCGGCTGTGATCACTCTGCGTAATGTGATCAACCGTATCCAGCGAAGTCGCTGCAATTCCCAACCCTAGCGAAATGATACTGGCGCCCATAACCAAGGCTGGCAGCAAGAGTATTGGCCCACCTATAATCATGGAAACGCCCAAGATGGCAGTTGCAGTGATTCCTAGCGCGACAACGAGCCAGCTTGCCCACAAGGGTATATCAAAGTAACCACTCGGATCTCTGAAGTTGATCGGGTCGCCGCCACAATAAGCATACGCGTTGATGCCGCCTGCATCAAACGGACTCAGCGGATCAGGCGAAAGGAAGATCATCAATTCAGGACTGTATGCCCGTCGCCCATTACCCAAATGGTAGACACGCGCTAATGGATCATAACGCTCGCCATTGAGTGCAGGTCGATTGCGTTCGAGCAGTGTGCCGCTGCCCGTATCGATAGCAGACTCGCCATAAGGCGTATATTGGACATGCCTGACTTGTTGGCGCGCATCAACCACTGTCCTGACACTATCGGCCACATCGCTTAGGTTGACTTCAGTGCCAATGCCACTAATGCTGCGCGCCAATAGCGTTACCTGGTTCCGTATATACCGTGCCGTCACGCTGTCTTGGCGCAGGCCGAGAACCTTGTCTTCACTGTAATGGATGGTGGCGACATTGTTGGCAGCATCGGCAATGCTGGCTTGGCGTCCACTCGCATCATAACCATAGCGCGATAACACGCTGGTGCCTTGCATCATGCTGCTCATCTGATTCCAGGCATTGAAGTGATAGACCTTGACACCATCGCTGGTCAGATTGCCCGAAGCGTCGTACGACAGTGTAATGGTTTGTGCCGGATTGGTATGGGTCACTTGCCGCAATTGCGTTGGATCTGCCGCACCGAAGCTGCGGATTGATTCATCCCGCGTCGAATCGACAAACACCGTGACGCATTTTGTGATGTTATCCAAAGCATCATAGGTGAATTCCTGTGAGCGGATTGACCGACCTTGCTGATCGGTGGAATATTGCGGCCCGGAACAGCCATAGGTCGTCAAGCGTCCAAGCGCATCATAGCCAAACGTCTCGGCACAGATAGGCGCCTGACTGGCATTGAGCAACTGCCGGGTGGCGATCTTGTTGGTATTGTGATAAGTCAGCTTAATGGACTGGAATGCAGCACCGCCACGCATCATCTTGCGCTCGGACTCACGTCCGAATTGATCATAACTGAGCGTGACGTGAGACAACAAACCGCTTACTGTGGTACCGAAGCTACTGATCCGTCCGGCACTGTCATAGCTCACGTTTAAATGGTTTTGCCCGGTCTGCCCGCCGCTCAAGAATGCGCCGGAGAACCGTCCGGCGCTATCATACGTGCGCGTCTCCGTATCCCCGAGTGCAGTTTGAATACTCTCGAGTCGCCCACCCGCGCTATAAGTGTAAGTATTGCCATGCGTCTGATTCTGGAAAATTTGACTATCAGAGACAATCCGTCCGAAATTATCTTCTTGCAAGTCGCGCCTGAATTCGCTGTTGACGGCGCTCGCCAAACCACCGGTTTTGGGATTCAAAGTAAAGCTGGCGATACTCTGATTATTGCTACTGACCTGCCTGATGGCATTAAGCTGCGTGTCGTATTGAAAGGTCTTTTCGATACCCGCTGGCGAGCGCGTCGAACTTGGCGTGGTCGCATTATTGGTATAACTGAACGTCGTCGCCGCTGTATTGCTGCCACGCCACTCGGATACTAGGCGTCCCACCCCGTCATAATTGCGGCTGCCGACCACGATTTGATTGACCTTGATACTGGTCTTGAACTGCTCCACAGTATGTGTAGCGTAGACATTTTCAATGGTGCGCGTCACAGGTGACCCCGCAGGCGCGAAGCTTGCCGTCACGACGCGATCAAACGCATCGTAGCTGAACCGTTTGATATGTCCGTTGATATCATCCTCAGAAATACATCTGCCAAACCCATCAAATGTACGCGCGTATAACTTCAAGGTACTGTTGCTATAAGTCTGCTCGACAAGGTAAGCCTCGCCAAAATTATTCATATAGCTACGGATCATCATCGCTTCCTTCAGGCCTTGGTCACGCACCCGGGTGATTGGGTTATAGCGACTCACCGCAACGCTATTATCCGCACGCGTAGTTTCGCTAACCTGCCCCCAGCCGTCATAGGCGTAGCGTGTCTGTAGCCGCCGATCCTGCAGAGTAATACGATCTATCTCGGTTTCCGCAATCAACTGACCGAGCGAGTTATAGGTTTTTTCGCGCAATAGCTGCTGAATATTATTCTGCATACGATACGTCGAGACATGTCGGTTCAAGCCATCGAAACGCTTGATGTATCTCTCCCCCAGCGCATCTGTGGTGATGACTTCTGACAAGACAGAGCCATTTCTAAAGGCATAAGTATACTGCCGCACCGCAGCATTGGCCGTACCCGGAGAAATCGTCTCCGTCAGTGGCCGAGCAAGAAAGTCGTAGGTAAACTGAACGGTAACGGCATCATTATTGCGCACCGACATTATCAAACCATTGATCACCGAGGTGGATCGAGTCGAGCTCAGGTAAGTATTGTCAAAACCGACTACGCGCCGCTGGTCGATGAGCACATCGCCATTGATGCTATAGGTATCCGTGGTCGTGGTTGATCGACCATTCAACGTCATTACCGAGCGTGTTGAACGGCCATGCAATGCCGCGGTAGTGTGTTCTTGGTAGGTGTAGGTATTGGTGACGTTACCCTGGGTACTGGTGTTCTGTAATACATAGCCCCGCGTGCTACCCAAGTTGCGCAGATCAATATAGGTGTAAGTGGTAACTTTTTGCGTGCCACCACCAGTAGCAGGTATTATCCGCTCCTCTCGCACGAAGCGTTCAAACAGGCCAAACGGCTCTGGTGGGCAACCGCTCGCGCCGCCTACTGGAAAATAAGAAAACTGCTTGGTAATCCCATTGGGTTCCTTGACCAACAATTGATTGCCAAAGCGATCTGTCTCCATGGTCGTCGTCTCGGAGCGCGCATCACTCGCGTAGCGATACGTCGTCGTCATCTCTCTTGGTAAATGCAGATTGGCCGGCTGCCGATCAAACGATTCATTGATCAGCAGATTGTATTCGACGGTTTGCTCAACGATGCTACCTGCGCGATTGGACGCCTCACTAATTTCCAGATGAAAGCGGTTAAAAGTGTAAGTTTTCTGCTCCAGAGTCGTGTTTCCCTCATGCGTAGTTTCCTGAGTCCAATACTGAAAATTTGATGCCTGTACATAACTATTATCTTGGCCTGGCAGAAAGTTGGAAAAAGGGAATCCGGTGAAATTAGTGGCCGTACTGTACGTGTAGGATTTGGTAACACCAGGCGAAGGGCTCGCATCGGTCGTCACCGATTGCACATTGGGAATAAATTGGCCCTGATGAAATGCATGAGCAGCGTTACCCTGACGATATTGGATAACATCTCTGCGGCCATTAGGATCGGTAAAGTTACTGATCGCCCGGATCGAACCCATTATTTGGTATTGAAACGTAAATGTGGCCGCGTTGCTATTACCGGCCTGCATCGCCACCGTAACCAATTGTTCATTGAGATAAGTGAAGTCGATGCGCGCCTCACGCCCGCCATCTTTCAGGATAGAAGCGCTCGACAATAGATTTGCCGTGCTGTACTGCAAGCGAAGCAGGGTACGCCCTGCCGATGTATTGTCGATCCGCTCCAGACGATCACTACTATCATAGACAAACTCGAATATTTCGCCGTTCTCGAAAATGAGCTGACGTATCACGAAAACACCGTTGGCGACGAGCGGTTGCAATACCTCCATGACGCCGTCTTTATGTAATATGTGTAGCGTATTTTGATCGACTTGGCGGACAAACATGTCCTGCAATTTTCGGTCCCCAAAGCTAAGAATGGTACCGACATTGGGAAACGAAGAAATTCTATTGACCTCTCCGGTCAAGGTCCGCAATTGATCCGTGGTCCGGTCAAATTGCGCCGACGTAATACTCCATCCCCAACCATAAACCCCTCTGTTCTGATTTAGCATCGAAAACGACAGGGCTATTTCGCGCGTGTTTTCTGATGGCCCCTCTGGAGTAATGGTGAGCAAAGTGATCCTGCTTCCATATAAGCCCGTACGGGGATCAACGCCACCGCTAAGAAAGGAACTGAAATTGAATGCGTTTGAATATACTTGCATGATGACCTCGACTTTGATTGCACATTAGTAATCACGCCGGCGTCTATATGGGCGAAATAACAGCATATGCCGTACCCGCAAGCAATCCCCCCCCATAACGAGGGGCGATATCTCATTGATGCCACATCATCAGCCTACATTCATTGCACTCAACACGAATGGCAATGACCGAAAACGACACGAAAAATGCCAGATTTCTTGATTTGACCGACGAACTTTTGCATGAGATAAAACGATGCTTTACTATCAGGCATCGATTTCTTGGCCCCGCTATTGAATGAGCACACAAACAATTGACACCATGCCGACTTTCACCACTTCCCTGGTCTGGTTCCGCCGCGACCTGCGCATGTCAGATCATGCTGCGTTGTACTACGCGTTAAAACAAAGCAAGCAGGTGTATTGCGTCTTTGTGTTTGACCGCGACATTCTGGATGTTTTATTGGCGGACGGTTTGCAGCAGGATCGCCGCATTGAATTTATCCTGGCCGCCGTTGCCGAGCTGGATGCGGCATTGCGCGCTGCGGGAGGCGCATTGATTGTGCGGCAGGCATCGGCACAGCACGACATCCCCTTATTGGCTGCTGAACTGGGTGCAACAGCGGTGTTTACTAATCACGACTATGAACCAATGGCCAATGAACGTGACGCCATAGTCAGGCAACAATTGGAACAGGATGGCCGCCAACTGTTGACCTATAAAGATCAAGTGATCTTTGAAAAAGAAGAAGTGCTGTCGCAAGCCAACAAGGCTTTTTCTGTGTTCACGCCCTACAAGAATGCCTGGATGCATAAACTCTCCGGTGCTGACGGTGATTTTTATCTCAAGGCGTATCCGGTGGAAAGCTATCTGACGCAGTTGGCCGCGCCATTGCAACGCAAGCAAAGCGCGTTACCGACATTGGCATCGTTAGGTTTTAGCAAGACCAATTTAAGCATGCTGCGTATCCCCACCGGCATGTCCGGCGCAGCACAGTTGCTGGATGATTTTTTGCCACGCCTCAATCAATACGGCGACACACGTGATTACCCGGCAACCAAGGGGCCATCCTACCTGTCGGTGCATTTACGCTTTGGTACCATTTCGATCCGCGCATTGGCGCGCGTGGCCATGGAATCGATGCACGCCGGTCAGGGTGGGCGCGGGGCACCGGTATGGCTATCGGAGCTGATCTGGCGCGACTTTTACTTCATGATCTTGCATCACCATCCGCGCGTGGTGGGACATGCCTTCAAACCTGAATACGATGCCATCCAATGGGAAAACGACACCCGCGCCGATCAAGACTTTGCGGCCTGGTGCGAGGGCCGCACTGGTTATCCATTGGTGGACGCTGCGATGCTGCAATTAAATCAGACCGGTTATATGCACAACCGCTTACGCATGGTGACCGCCAGTTTTCTGACTAAGGATCTCGGCATTGACTGGCGCCGGGGTGAACGCTACTTCGCCGAACGATTGAACGACTTCGACCTCGCTGCCAACAACGGCGGCTGGCAATGGGCTGCCTCGTCAGGTTGCGATGCGCAGCCGTATTTCCGCATTTTCAATCCGGTCACACAATCCGAAAAATTTGATCCTGAAGGCAAGTTCATTCGCAAGTACCTACCACAACTGGCGGGTTTGCCAAATAAACATATTCATGCGCCGTGGAAGTGTCCTTTAGCGATTCTTCAGGAAAACAAGATCGCACTGGGACAAGATTATCCGCTTCCTGTCATCGATCATGCCGAAGCCAGGCAGCGGACACTGCTACGTTATGCGGCAGTGAAAAAGAAGCCGCAATAAATCGGCAATTGCAATTATCTTGCGCCAACGATTTACGGTGAGCTTGCTTGCAGTTAAGCATCTCGAATATACGCTTGCCCTTGCCCAGAAACAATAAATTGTGATCTATTACCTGCACGATCGATCAGAGTCACCACAACGTTGTTTCTATGTCCTCCCGGTCCAGTTACATAGCTATCATAAAAAAAATACGTTCTTATCAACCCAATGCTATTAAAACGAAATTGGCGATTAGGTTCCCGAGGAGGTGACCGACCTGGGAAAGGCGCAGTCATTTGATTCGTAGTCAGCACAACGGTCCGCGATTCGTGGGTCCGTAATACTCCTGCAAATTGCTCACGAAAATTCACAGTTTGTCGAAGGTGAGACCCGTTATTCTGACCCTCGATAGTTTCACGCAGAATAGGTATATGGTTTGGCATAGTCCAATACACCTCGTGCAGACCTCGCCAATGGCCTTTATTATAGTCGTGAAGAAGTTCGTTAACACGTCGTTGCAACTGAGCAGATCGAATTCTCAACTCAGGCGTCGATTGAAAACTAAAACGTTGAGTGTTATTAATTCCAGCAGCCGTGACCCAACCTAGTCCATCGATTTGGATACCAGCAGTAAAATTCATATGCTGGACCGCGGTTGTCATTAGAAATCGCTCAAAAGTTCGCTGTCCAGATAAATTGTCATTTTCAACCTGGCGTTGTTCTCGCTTGGTTAAAGCGCCCTCCGAATCCTCCATTTCTCCGCTGAAAAACTGACCTACGTTGCCTTGTTGATATTCGTTTCTGACACTTACTGCCCACCAATTTTCCGGTGGCCGCGTTGCCCCAGGGGCATTAGGATTAACCAAGGTTAACGACTGCACCTCCGCCTGACTCAACTGCCGAGGCAACCAGATGCCATTGTTATGGCGGTATTGCACTACGATCTCTATGTTGACTAAAAGTTGTTGACGTCCATTGGCATACAAAAATGCTGGGTTTGGTAAATTAATTGTAAATAAGTCTATGCGTGTTTCCGTCATTTCCTTTTCCTCCGATCAAAAGTCATTACTTTTTTTCAACGAAAAACCGTAATGTGGTGCCGCCAATTGATTGAGCCACGACACGACGATCCCGGGGGCAGCATGCAAGGAAATTTGCCGTTCAAGAAGTTGCCGGAAGCCCGGTTCACTTTCAAAGAAATACTGATCCACATTTGGATAACTGGAAAAATAGTCCATTACTGCTTCTACTAGCAGCGCCGAAAACTCGCTTGTTTGAAGAGTAGCTTGATTAGGATCGACGGCACAAAGCTGCTTCACGTCCTCCATTTGACGGTTCACACCAGCCCATATTGAGATAACGCGATGATCCATTTTGGGCAGGAAATAGTCGCCCTCGTGATCTTTATACAGACTGTCTTCAAAGTTGCAGTTACCGCGAAGCCAGGACGACTTTTCAAATTCAATGAAGTACCGCTCGTAGTTGAAGACAACAGGCACGCACTCGCGACCGTCTCCCACTGCTTGTATACGCCCTCGCCAATTGCCTTCATCAGCCCCCTTAAACAAAGCATCATTGATATAGGGAATAATAAATCGCATACCAGCCTCTCTTTTTAAGAAAATACGCCAATGAAAGTCAATTGGTATCGCGCTGCGGATAGCCCCGTTACTCGTCGAGTGCTCACCACATGGATACAATCGCCTCACTAGTCGATACTCCAAAGTCACCGTCAAGTGCTCCTAAACATCGACAGGAATATCGGCGCTATCGCGTCGACAAAGGACACTTTAGACCCCATAGGAAGAACTTCCCCCCCTACGAAGAGGGGGTGTTTTATTTTTTTAAATACAATTTCCCTGATGAAGTACAAAGAGGAGAAGTTGATATGGCAGGCAGAGTCGATGGCGGACGGAGCAAGGTCGGAACGCCTGAAAAATCAATAGCCGTCTACGAGAAAACTGAGTTCATCGCTGATTGTTGAGGTTAGATGTCTTGCACTATTGCTTTATCGCAGGCCTGCATTTTAAGGCGTCACTGCGACGTCCGCAGCAGCGACCGAGGACGTTATCCTGTCCCGAATGTACACCTCATTGTTCGCCGGATTGGCGAAGACTTCGAAAACAGACTCATTGCCCGCGCGATCCATCAAGGACACCACGCAGGGACTATCTGCTGCTCGCGTTTCCCAGGCGGCGGCATCCACAAATCGATAGGCGCGGATGAGTCCTGAGCCGCTGAACCGTATTGGCACGTCTCGCTCTTCAAGATTGCTCTCGTTTGGCAATTTTCCCGTGATTTGCAATGGCGTCAATTGATCGATACGATCGTCCAGCAAGGTCGGCAACACGCCGTAGAACTGATTGCCTTGACGCAGCATTTGATGATGATCGACACCTTCTGGACGCACCTCTACCCCACCACTGATCGCTTCCTGTATGACGCTCACCTGCTGCGGCAGGTTGAATGAAAATTGCTGCGCTGCGCGCCAGCCATGACTGCCAGCGGGTAAGATGGCCTCTACCTGACGCGTCAACTCTCTGGCATGGATGCGCTTTGGTGCTCTGGAGAGAACATCGAAAAAAGAACCGAAGATGACACCCTGCAAGTTCATGTTCGTTGTCACCAAACCAATGCCGTCAATTTCCACTGCCGCCACGAATCTGCGCTGTTGCACTACCGTGGTACTCAAATAAAGCAGAATGTCGTCACCGATTGCGGAGGCAATGGCCGGCGGTTGCGAAAATGGTCCCGCTGTCGTTGCAAGGATTGCATCCATCTCCGGTAGCCAGGAGACAGCGTCCGCAAACATAGGTCCTGGATCGAACTCACCCATGTTAGTGGTCACCGTCCAGCCTTCGGGTGGTTGCGGAGCCTGGCCCACGATATCCATCAAGGTCAGCGTCTGCCGTTCCAGCACAGTCATCTGTCTTGGGCGCCATTGTTCGAAGTCAGACTCGCGCTCCTCCACCCCGATGCTGACCATGATGGCCAGTTGTTGACGTCCGTTAGCGTACAAAAAGCCCGGGCCGGCTCCCAGCGGGGCGATTTGAAATCGTGAAATTCGTGTTTGTTGACTCATCCTACATTCCTTAACAATATGAGCAGCGCTCGTTGGTTATCTACACGCCATGAAATGACGACGCAATCGCGCTGGACGGCGCAAACCACGCAACGCTACCTTAGACGACTTGATGTATTGAGAGGTGTGGACTTGTACTGAAGTACACTCGACATTAGTGCGATTGGATCGCGCTGCCAGGCTGACGGACTCACCCTGTGTCATGAAGAAAAACGCCATGATCGAATCATGGCGCGCAATGCAGAATCTAGGATGAAAGCTTCAGGTCAACAAGCTGCATGGCAAAACGATGCCATTGCCTGGCATCACTCCCCATCCGGCATCTTTGGATAGACCCTGACCGACAAAATCTTCGGCCCCTTCATCTTGATGACTTCGAGATCAAAGGCACTGAAACTCACGCGCTGACCTTCCGTGGGTACTTCGCCGAGTTGTTCCATCAGCAGGCCACCGACTGAATCAACGCTTTCATCGTATTCCAGGTCAATGCCCAGCATCTGCTCCAGCGTCACAATCGGCAGACTGCCCTTACCCAGCAAGGTGCCGTCATCCTGACGCGTCCATTCATTGTTGGTATGGCGGAATTCATCGCGAATCTCACCCACCAGCACGCTCAACAGATTATCGAGCGTGACGAAACCCAGCGGTGGCTGGCCCTCGCGACCAATGATGGCGAAATGTGGTGAGCCGGTGCGAAAACGGCGCAGCAATTCCTGCGCCGACAGGCTTGGTGCAATGTATTGCACCGGCCGCAGATAGCTGGTCAAACTGGAGATAGCCTTGCCGTCCTGCTGGGCGATGAAGACGTCCTTCAAATGCAACAATCCCTGTACTTCCTGATGCTCGGCATCAAAATACGGATAGCGGCTGAAACGGTTGCGATAGATGATTTCAAGGTTTTCCTGATGGCTGTTGGCGGCACTCAAACCGACGATTTCGTTGGCCGGACGCATCAAGTCGGCCACCTTGAGGTCGCCGAAATCAAGTGAATGAGCCAGCACATTCCATTCGTCGCGCGTGAACTTGCCATTCTTGCCGCCCTTGGCGGTCTTGGCTTCGTTGGCGCCAGAACGCAAAATCAATTTCAGTTCATCGGACGAATAATGCGCATCGTGGCCGCTGGCACTCCCCAGACCGCTCACACGCAACACCCAGTTGGCGCTCTTGTTGAGCAGCCAGATAGCCGGATACATCAGCCAGTAAAAGCCATATAGCGGCATCGCACACCACAGGCCGATCCGTTCCGGGCTGCGTATGGCCATCGACTTCGGTGCCAGCTCACCGACCACAATGTGCAAGAACGAAATAATCAGAAAGGCAAAGACAAACGACACGCCATGGATCAGCTCGGGCGAGGCGACACCCAGCAGCACGAACACCGGTTCCAGCAAGCTGGCAAAAGCCGGTTCGCCGATCCAGCCCAGTCCCAGCGAAGCCAGCGTAATGCCAAGCTGACAGGCGGACAGGTAAGCGTCGAGTTGATTGTGGACGATGGCCAGAATGCGACCACGCAGGCCTTGCGTTTTGACGATAGCCCGGATGCGGGTCTGCCGCAGTTTGACCAGACCGAATTCAGCTGCAACGAAAAAACCGTTCAGCGCGACCAGAAAGAGGGCCGCGACGATCAGTAAAATGTTTTCCAACGAGGGTTCCTATGGGGGTAGTGGAGAGGTTGGTGCATACCTGAACTACATTCGCCACAGCGCGAACACGATTCTGAAGAACAGCTAACAAAACAGCGCGAGGTCCCACAGGCTAAGCTGGGGATGCGCAATCGAGATATCGCAGAAGCGACGCCAGTGGCGCGGAAAATGCGAAGGTTTTGTTAGCTGCTCTTGCGTGCTGCTGCATGCACCAAGCGTAATTTACCACGAGCCTGGCCATGAATTAAAAACAATAGCAGAAAGGCAAGTCCTGCCCGCAGTCGTGGACAGGACCGTTGCGCCAAGCTCAGCGCAGCAATGTCGGTGAGATGAAGCGTAGCCCGAGCACGAAATAGCGCCCCTGCGTCTGACTGCCAAAGCTATTGCCGGTGGTCAGGTCGAGTTCCACGTGATCAGGTATCAGCGTGGCGCGAATACCAGCCTGATAGGATGGTTTGCCCTTGTTTTCACCGAACACTTCGCCGATGAATGACAACTTGTCAAACAACTTGGTTTCATTTCCCAAACCCCAGGTCAGTCGCGTGGTGCGCTCCTTGCCGAGGCGATTGAAGCCAAGATTGGTATGCAGCAGCACGTCATCGTCGTTGAACGAGAACGACGTCAGCAAGCGTGAATAAACATTCCATGAACGCTGACGCGCCGCCGTGGGATCGTTATCGTCAATCGCATCGGTCTGGCGCACCACCCCGGCCAGCATGCCAATACCAATGCCATTGGGTACCATTTCCTTGAAGACAGTCTTGCCTTGCAACTGACTGTTGGCCAGATACATGCCGGCACCATCGCGTTGCCAGCCATTGCCCCAGGAAATTTCCAGATTACCAGTCAGATTGCAGGAGGGATTGAGCCAACGTTCGGTACCGTCGCGGTTGAACTTGGCCCAGCTTTCCAGCTGGCACTTGTTGGCGTCGAGTACTTGTGCATCGTCCACATCCATGGCGCCGGCGGCAAACGCCGACGACATCCCCAGCGCGCCATACAAGGCGATGGCGCTGATGATCAGTTTCTTTTTCATATGCCCCACTTTCTATAAACCGGGCACATCAGAAATGGTCGAAGATGTACCCGGCGTGATGCTAGCACCAGGTATTTGTTATCGACAATTAGAAACCGTACATATCAGGGAAAAAGTGAGCCATAGGGCCAAATAACCACAGTGTTGCGTATGCACATGTCTTACGTAGCACCATGTCATGCACACGTCAGACGCGTAGTCCTGTGGACCGAAATGCACGACGAGCCATTCTTGTTCATCGTTTGCGTGGGCGCGCGGGATCCGACAAACCGCAGGGTAGAAATGCACCTCGCCGTGCTTTGCCCTGAGGTGCCACGCCGTCATACACCACTTCACCACGCGACAAGGTCATGCACGGCCAGCCGGTCACGCTAAGCCCTGCATAGGGCGTGTAATCGACATTGTGATGCAAGGCTTCTTGCGAATCACCACTTCCTTGTGCGGATTCCTGATGGCAATATTGGCATCGCCAGCCCGGCGTCTGATCGAACCGGCGCTGCAGCGCCATCTGTGCGAACACACCGGCGCTAGCCAACTGCAACAACTGCGCACCCATGTGGCACTGGAAACCGAAGCACGCGCGACCAACGACCGCCGCGCCATCATTTGTCTGTCGGGGAAATTCCACATCCGCATCGCCGATCTGGTCGACAACCAGGTCATGAGTAAAATGATGCGCGAGCTGGCCTCGCTGACCTACCTGATCATCGATGCGATTGCCGCCGGCCGTGTCGAACAAGCGGTGGCCAGCATGATCGAACATCTCAACCACATCGAAGCGGTACTCGACATGTCGCCCCCGCCAAGCGAAGAAGAAGACCTGGAAGCGGTGCTGGGGCTGTAAGCTTTTTACGGCGCGTTTATCCGCACAGGGCAAAGTTTTATAAGGATTAAACGCCGCATTGCCTATCGTGTACTCCACATCAACCCACCTGTGGAGTACCAACAATGACATCCGGATTTTTTCGCCTGAGCGGCATTGCCGCCGCCCTGCTATTGCATCTGCTGCCAGCCAGCGCACAACAAAGTGACGCGCCGGCGGCCGATGCTGCAACTGTCAGCACGCCCTCCGACTGGAGCAGCAGCGCCAACCTCGGTCTGTATAGCCAATACGTGTTTCGCGGTCTGACCCAGACCAATGAAAAACCAGCCCTGCAAGGCGGCTTCGATCTGGCGCATGCCAGCGGGCTATATGCCGGCCTGTGGGCCTCCAACATCAGCTGGATCAGCGATGCCACGCCTGGCGCTTCGGCCAGCCTGGAAGCAGATATCTACGGCGGCTACAAATATACCGTCAGCGACTGGCTGGGCACCGACATTGGCCTGTTGCACTACGCCTATCCGGGCAGCTATCCAGCCGGCAGCACCAAGGCCGACACCAATGAACTGTATTTCGGACTGGACGCCAAATGGATCACCTTGCGTTATTCCTATGCGCTCGGCAACACCTTCGGCAGCCCCGATACGCGCGGCAGCAGCTATATCGACCTGAGCGCCAGCCAGCCACTGTTGGCCGGCATCACCGGCGTAGCCCATCTCGGACGCCAGCGCTATACCGGCCCCAACGCCAGCAACCTCAGCTACACCGACTGGAAGCTCGGCCTCACGCGCGACTTTTCCGGTTATGTACTCGCTGCTTACTACACCGGCAGCAACGCCAGCGATGCCGGTTACACCGTCAAGGGTATTAACCTTGGACGCGACCATCTGGTGCTATCGGTATCACGTACCTTCTGAGGCCTGCCATGAACCAGACCGCCTGCCGCTATGCATTGCTGGCCATCCTGTCTATCGCTGGATATTCATCGGCGCAGGCGGTCGTGCCCTTTCGCGCACCAGAAGATGAACAACCGTCGTTCGCCGCACGCGCGCACATGGCCGCGTGCCGCGATAGCGCCCGCCAGATCCTGACCCAGCGGGCCGGCGAATTGGCCCGCAAGAGCGGGCGTCAACTGGCCTTCGACCGTGGCAGGATAGAAAGTGAAAGTTATGTGCAACGTGGTGAGGCGGAATATTTCCGCTTCCTGCTGCGTGTCGGCGACAATGAAATTTTCGTCGTCTGCGATGGCCATACAGGCGCCATCCGACGTCAGATCGATCTATGGAGGGAACTTTAAGTTTCGTTGAGCACACCTGGCCGAGCCGGATTCAATCCGGCTCGACATCGACCACGCGATAGCCGACGCCGATTTCAGTAAGCAGGTAACGCGGTTGCGCAGCATCGTCTTCCAGCTTCTGGCGCAGGCGCTGCATATAGATGCGCAAGTAGTGATGATCATCGGTATGACTCGGTCCCCAACCAGCCACCAGCAACTGCCGGTGCGTAATCACACGGCCAGCATCACGCAACAGCGTGGCCAGCAATCGATGTTCGATCTGGGTCAGATGAATTGCCTCACCCCGCTTGCTGACAGTGCGTCCCGGCAAATCGATGAACAATTCTCCCAGACGGAAACGGCCGGTCGTCGTGCCAGCCTGACTGCGCCGGCGCAACTGCACGCGGATACGCGCCAGCAATTCCGGCATGCCGAACGGCTTGGTCAGATAATCATCGGCACCGGCATTGAGCGCCTCAACTTTTTCGGTCTCCTGCGTGCGTGCCGACAAGATCACAATCGGCACATCGCTCCAGGAGCGGATATCGGTAATGACTTGCTTGCCGTCGAGATCGGGCAGGCCAAGATCAAGGATCACCAGATCCGGCTTGCGCGTGCCAGCTTCGACCATGCCTTCGCGTGCAGTGCGCGCTTCATGCACAATGAAACCTTCCTGTTCCAGCGCCCCGCGCACCAGCTTGCGGATATGGGCATCATCTTCAACGAAAACAATATTGCCTGCGTGATCGAGCATGATCCTTAATCTTCCTCCGGCAAGGCCGGTTGTGATTCCAGCGGCAAGGTGAAACGTACGCGCGCACCCGGTGCGGCTACATCAACAGGCAGTGCCCGGATGGTACCGCCGTGCGCGGTCACAATGGCGCGACAGATCGCCAGACCAAGACCGACACCGGGGGTACTCGATTCGGCATCACCACGGGTGAATTTCTCGAAGACACGTTCTTCCATGCCCGCCGGGAAACCGGGGCCACTGTCAACCACGTCAATTTCCAGAAAACCTGCTACTCCCGGCTCCTGCGCCACCCGCGCCTCGATCACGATAGCCTCGCTCTGCGGCGCGTATTTGACGGCATTTTCAATCAGATTGGCAAAGACCCGCTCCAGCAGTACCGCATCAAAACGCACCAACGGCAAATCAGCCGGCAGTCGTACCACGACACTGCGCTCGCCAAGCACCTTCTGCAACAGACGCAAGGCCGAACCGATGACCTCTTCCAGCGTATTCCATTGGCGATTGAGCGTCACGCCACCGGCCTGCAAGCGTGCCATGTCGAGCATATTCTCGACCAGGCCCGACAAGCGTTGCGATTGCTCACTGATGGTCACGGCCATGGCTTGCGCGTCCGCGCTCATGCCCGCTTGCGCGGCCAGTGCATCGGCGCTGCCCACCAGTGAAGTCAAGGGCGTGCGCAAGTCGTGCGAGATCGCCGATAACAGCGAATTGCGCAGACGTTCAGACTCCATCGTCAACAAGGCATCCTGGGCCACTTCGGCGTAATGCAGGCGTTCAATGGCCATGGCAATTTGCGAGGCAAAGATTTCCAGCATCTGGCGATTTTCCGGCAAGGCCAGCTGAACGGCATGATCACCACGTTGTGCCGCAACGTCATTGACAAAAGCCAGTACACCGCGCGTGCGCATGGTGGCGGTTAGCGGCAGATATAACGCCTGCGCCGCCGGCAAGGTGGCAGTGCCCTGTCCGGCTGGCTGACCATTGTCGTAGACCCACTGTGCCACGCCGAGATCGGCGTCGTTCAACGCATGCACATCTTGCGCATTGGGTCCGGCCACGCGTACGTTTTCGCTGCTGTCCGGTAGCAAAAACGCGGTCTTGGCGCCAAACACCGCGCCCAGATGACGGCGGCCGATTTCCAGAATCTGCTCCAGCGTCAGCACGGTCGACAGTTCTTTGCCCAGCATGTACAAATTGCCGGCGCGGGTCTCACGCAACATGGCCACATGGGCCTGATGACGCAGCCGCGATGCCAGCGTACTGATGAACAAGGACACCGCCAGCATCACCAGCAGCGTGATCAGATATTGCACGTCTGACACGCTGACCGAGTAACGCGGTGCGACGAAAAAGAAATCGAATGCCAGCACACTGAGCACCGATGCCAGAGCCGAAGCCGAACGACCGTAGCGCACGGCGACGATCATGACGCCGACCAGATACAACATGATCACATTGGCGGGATGCAGATAGCCGATCAGCAATGCCGCAAGCGACGTGGTGATGGCGCAGCTGACCAGCGCCCACAGATAACCGCGCCGACGCAATCTACCGCCATCCTCGGGCGGTCGATGGTCCCACAATGCACGTGCGCTGCCGCTTTCATCGCGCATCTCGCGCGCCACCGCATACACGTCGATGTCCTTGCCCTGCGCAGCGATGCGGGTGGCCAGGCTGGGCCGCCAGCGACTCCACCAGCCATGGCGCTGCGACTGGCCAATCACCAGCTTGCCGGCATTGCAGCCGCGCGCAAATTGCACCAGCGCCCGCGCCACGTCATCGCCGGTGATGCTGGCAGTTTCTGCGCCCAGCGATTGCGCCAGCTTGAGCGTTTTGAGCATACGTTCACGCCGTGCCAGTGTGATGCGCGGCCAGCGCGGCGCATCGACATACACGACCAGCCATTCGGCTTGCAGTTTGGCGGCCAACCGGGCACCAGCGCGCACCAGTTGGTCTTCATCAGCATCAGCGCCAATGGCAACCACAATGCGATCCTTGGTCTGCCACAGTTGGGCGATCGAGCGGTCAGCACGGTAGGCGCGCATATCGGCATCGACACGGTCGGCGGTGCGGCGCAGAGCGATTTCGCGCAAGGCTAGCAGATTGCCTTTGCGAAAGAAATTGCGACCGGCTTTTTCGGCCTGTTGCGGCAGATAAACCTTGCCTTGCTTGAGCCGCTGCAGCAGTTCATCGGGTGGCAGGTCGACCAGCGTGACCTCGTCGGCATCGTCGAACACGTGATCGGGGATGGTTTCCCAGACGCGAATGCCGGTAATCTGGCCAACCACATCGTTGAGGCTTTCGATATGCTGGACGTTGACGGTGGTGTAGACGTGGATACCGGCATGCAGCAGCTCTTCAATGTCTTGCCAGCGTTTGGCGTGACGTGCGCCGGCGACATTGGAGTGTGCCAGTTCATCGACCAGAATCACTTGCGGATGGCGTAGCAGGGCGGCGTCGAGGTCGAATTCGTGGAAGTTGCGGTCGCGATAGTTGTGCGCACGCAGCGGTAGTTGTTCCAGGCCGGCCAGCAGCTCGGCGGTGTCGATGCGGCCGTGAGTTTCGACAATCCCGGCAACCACTTCCGTACCCTGCTCGCGCAGGCTTTGCGCCGCTGTCAGCATGGCGTAGGTCTTGCCGACACCAGCCGAGGCGCCGAAAAAAATCTTCAAGCGGCCACGGCTCTGACGGTCTTCTTCGCGCATGACGCGGTCTAGCAGGTCGTCGGGGTTGGGGCGGGTGGGCATGGTGGGGTTATTGTAGTGGAATTGTTCGGTTCGTTGCAGTCGTCTTATTTTGCGTTCTATTGTTGCTGAGGCCGCATTTTCTTCGAACCAGCTTGCCGGGCCGCCCACGGCAAGCTGCTACGAAGCACAAAGTGTCAGCAACCCAATAACGCCGCTTGACTCAACGCTTGTTACCCAACGCGTCCAATGCCAAATTGAGCTTAAGCACATTCACCCGAGGCTCGCCAAACAAGCCCCACTGCGGCGCCTCCGTTTGCGACTGCACCAGCGTCCGCACCTTCTCCAGTGGCAATCCGCGTTCCCGCGCCACCCGAGCAAGCTGATACTCGGCCGCTGCCGGACTGATCTGCGGGTCCAGTCCGCTCGCCGACGCGGTTACCAGATCAGCCGGGATATCCACCCCGGCAGCAGGATCAGCCTGCCGCAACGCTTCGATACGTGCCTTCGCAGCATCAACCAGCCCTGGATTCGTTGGCCCCAGATTGCTGCCACCCGAAGCACCGGCGTTATAAGGAAACACCCCTGCCGACGACAAGCGCCCCCAGAAATATTTAGGCTCGGTAAAGTTCTGCCCGATCAGACTGGACCCCACCGCCACGCCATCACGCGCAAGCAGACTACCGCTCGCCTGCTGTGCAAAGAACCCCTTTCCCACCAAGGTCACCACCGCCGGATACAAACCACCCAACAACACCGACATCAGAATGAACAGCGACACCGCCGGACGTAAATATGTTTTCATGAATAACTCCTTGTAACCATCACAATCAGGCCAGACCAAACAGGCCCAGCAACACGTCGATTAACTTGATCCCGACAAACGGCACCAGCAAGCCGCCCAATCCATAAATCAACAGATTGCGCCGCAACAGCACCGCCGCACCCAGCGCGCGATAACGCACGCCACGCAAGGCCAGTGGAATCAACACCACGATCACCAGGGCATTGAAAATCACCGCCGACAAAATGGCCGAAGACGGATTATTCAAATGCATCACATCCAGCGCCGCCAACTGCGGATAGGTCGTCGCAAACATCGCCGGAATAATCGCAAAATACTTGGCCACGTCATTGGCAATACTGAAGGTCGTCAGACTGCCGCGTGTCATCAGCATCTGCTTGCCGATCTCGACGATCTCGATCAACTTGGTCGGATTGGAATCCAGATCGACCATGTTGCCGGCTTCCTTGGCCGCCTGCGTGCCGCTGTTCATGGCCACAGCCACATCGGCCTGCGCCAATGCCGGTGCATCGTTGGTGCCGTCACCCGTCATCGCTACCAGCTTGCCCTCGGCCTGATGCTGACGAATCAATGCCAGCTTTTGTTCCGGCGTGGCTTCGGCCAGAAAATCATCAACCCCGGCTTCCGCCGCAATTGCAGCCGCCGTCAACCGGTTGTCGCCGGTGATCATGATGGTCTTGATGCCCATGCGGCGCAGCTCCGAGAAGCGTTCCTTGATGCCGCCCTTGACGATATCCTTGAGCTCAATCACGCCCAGCACGCGCATGCTGTTGCCGGTGCTGTCGGCCACCACCAGCGGCGTGCTGCCACGTCGCGCCACGATCTCCACTGCTGCCGTGACTTCCTGCGGAAACGCCAGTCCGGCCTGCTCAGCCAGCTTGCGAATCGCATCGGCCGCACCCTTGCGAATCTGACGTGCACCGATATCGACGCCCGACAGGCGGGTCTGTGCACTGAAGCCAATGAATTGCGCTCCCATGCTGGCCATCTCGCGTTCGCGCAGATTGAAACGCTGTTTGGCCAACACCACAATACTGCGGCCTTCCGGTGTTTCGTCAGCCAGCGAAGCCAGTTGCGCGATGTCGGCCAATTCCTGTTCGCTCACCCCATTGGCAGGCAAAAAGGCGGAGGCCTGACGATTGCCCAACGTGATCGTGCCGGTCTTGTCCAGCAACAGCACATCAACGTCGCCAGCGGCTTCCACCGCACGGCCGGAAGTGGCAATCACATTGGCTTGCATCATGCGGCTCATGCCGGCCACACCGATGGCCGACAACAGGCCGCCAATCGTGGTTGGAATCAGACACACCAGCAAGGCAATCAACGCCGTCACTGTCACCGGCGAACCGCTATGACCGGCATTGACGCTATAGATCGAGAACGGCGACAAGGTCACCGTGACCAGCACGAACACGATTGTCAAGGCCACCAGCAACAAGGTCAGCGCCAGTTCGTTCGGCGTTTTTTGACGCTTGGCACTTTCCACCATGGCGATCATGCGATCAATGAAGGCTTCGCCAGGGTTCACCGTCACCCGCACGATGATCCAGTCCGACAACACCCGCGTCCCACCGGTGACGGCAGAAAAGTCGCCGCCCGATTCACGGATCACCGGTGCCGACTCGCCCGTAATGGCACTCTCGTCCACGGTCGCCACGCCTTCGACCACTTCACCATCGGCGGGAACCGTGTCGCCCGCTTCGATCAGCACCAGATCGCCCTTGCGCAAACTGCTGCCCTCGACCAGTTCACCGCGCTCAGCCCGATTGGCGCGTTGCAGTTTCTTGGCCATCACACTTTTCTTGGCACTGCGCAGCGATGCCGCCTGCGCCTTGCTGCGCCCCTCTGCCAAGGCTTCGGCAAAATTGGCGAACAACACCGTAAACCAGAGCCACACCGTAATCGCCAGGATGAAGCCGGTTGGCGCTTCGCCCTCGCCATTGAGTGCTTGCAGATACAGCAGCGTTGTCAGGATGCTGCCCAGATACACCACGAACATCACCGGGTTGCGCCATTGCGCACGGGGTGACAACTTCTTGAACGCGTCGATCAGCGCCGGTTTTACGATCGCCGGATCGAACATCCATTGGGTGGCAGAATTTGCCATTATTTTCTCCAAGTCAGCGTGCACGCCGGACCAGCCAGCCATGCACGCGGTCAATCAATTCGCCAAATGAAATACGCTCAATGCAGAGCCAGCATCTGTAGATGTTCAATGACCGGTCCCAGTGCCAGCGCCGGTACATAAGTCAACGCACCGACCAGCAGCACCGCGCCAATCAGCAAGGCCACAAACAACGGGCCATGCGTGGGCAAGGTGCCCGATGTCGCGGCCAGCCGCTTCTTGCCTGCCAGTGAACCGGCCATGGCCAGCACCGGCACAATGATGCCGAAGCGCCCCAGCCACATGGCGATGCCCGTGGTGACGTTGTAGTAAGGCGTATTGGCAGAGAGCCCAGCGAAGGCGCTGCCGTTGTTATTGGCAGCCGAACTGAAGGCGTACAGAATTTCCGAAAAACCATGCGCACCAGGATTGGCAATGCCGGCCAGACCGTTTTCCACCAGCACGGAAATTGCCGTCAATACCAACACCAGCAAAGGCGTCATCAGAATCGCGATCGACATCATCTTCATATCGAATACGCCAATCTTCTTACCCAGGTATTCCGGTGTACGCCCGATCATCAGACCGGCGATGAACACCGCCAGCACGGCAAAGATCAACATGCCGTACAAGCCGGCACCGACGCCGCCATAGACCACCTCGCCCAACTGCATCTGCAGCATCGGCACCAGCCCGCCCAATGGCGACAGGGAATCATGCATGGCATTGACCGCTCCGCAGGAAGCTGCCGTGGTAATGGCGGCAAACAGGCCGGATGCAATGATGCCAAAACGGGTTTCCTTGCCTTCCATCATGCTGCCGATACCGGGCGTGCCATTGGTCGCCGTGACATGCAAGGCGCTCAAGGCCGGATTGCCCTGTTGCTCGAAGTACAGCAGGAATACCGTCATGCCGATGAACAGCACCGTCATGGCAGCCAGAATTGCCCAGCCCTGACGACGGTCGCCAGCGAGCATGCCGAAGCTGGTACACAAGGCCGCTGGAATCAAGAGGATCACCAGCATCTGCACGAAGTTCGACAACGGTGTCGGATTCTCATACGGGTGCGCCGAGTTGGCATTGAAGAAACCGCCACCATTGGTGCCAACCATCTTGATCGCCTCTTGCGAAGCCACCGGCCCCATCGGCAAGGTCTGCATGCTGGTCTTGAGTGTTTCAGTGACCGGCTGACCTTGGGCATCCTTGAGCGGCTGACCTTGCGCGTCCAGCTTTGGCTGCGTATAGGTTGTCGTCTCCAGCGTCGCGACATCTTTATAGGCATCGAAATTCTGAATCACACCCTGCTGCATCAACACCACTGCGACCACCAGCGACAACGGCAACAGCACGTACAGGCTGGAACGCGTCATATCCACCCAGAAATTACCGATGCTCTTGCTGCTGTGACGCACGAAACCGCGGATCAAGGCAAATGCCACCGCCAGACCTGTCGCGGCCGACATGAAGTTTTGTACCGTCAGCGCCAGCATCTGGGTCAGATAACTCATGGTGCTTTCGCCCGAATAGCCTTGCCAGTTGGTATTGGTCACAAAACTGATAGCGGTATTGAACGAAGAATCGGCGCTGACATTGGCCATGCCCTGGGGATTGAACGGCAACCAGAGTTGCAGTCGCTGCAAGGCATACACCACGACGGCACCGATTACGTTGAACAGCAGCAGCGCCAGCGCATACTGCTTCCAGCCCATGTCGGCATCAGCACGAATGCCACACAAACGATAAAACAGGCGCTCGACACCACCGAAGACACGATTGACGGCAGAACGACCTTCCATCACGCGCCCGATATACCACCCCAGCGGCACCGACAGCAGCAGAAGTACGGCCAGATACAAGGCCAATTGGGTAAGCGAGTCAGTCATCAGAATGCCTCCGGCTTGATCAAGGCGACCACCAGGTACGCCAACAAACCGACCGCAACCGCCAGGCCGATGATTTGCATGAGGCTCATTGCATGTCCTCCAGCTGGTTGCAGGCGATGATGAACGCCCACATCGCAGCGCTGCATAAGGCCAGGCCGCCGATATAGATGAAATCCATGTTGCACTCCCTTGTTTAACTGTCACAGCCGCCACCTCGGCAGCTTGTGCAGCGAACAATATTCCCGGCACCATTAATTCCGGATAAAACTATCGGGGAGCGGTATAAATTTTGTGTAAACAAATGCCGGACGGCACTGGCAGCAGTGTTGCCACCAAGGAAGAAAAAAGGCAAAAAAAACAAAAAAAACAGGCGCTACAGAGCGCCCGTCATCAAGTCAAACGACCCGCGAAAGCGGGGTCAGGTAGTCCATTCAATGCGATTCTTGCCAGCATTTTTGGCGGCATACATGGCTTCATCGGCACGCGCCACCAGGCTGTCTTCGGAGTAATGCCGGTGCGGATCAAAGAGGGTCACGCCGATGCTGGTCGAGACCTTGACCGTAGCAGCGCGCAGCAGGAATGGTTCGCGCATGGTTTGCAGGATCTTGTCGGCCACCATCAGCGCATCATCGCGCCCTTGCAGGCGCTCCAGAATCACCGTGAATTCATCTCCGGCCAGGCGTGCCACCGTGTCGACATCGCGCACCGCCGCCAGCAGGCGCTGCGAAAATTGAATCAGTAATTCATCACCGGCCTCGTGGCCATGTTTGTCATTGACGCTCTTGAAACCGTCAATATCCATGAACAACAAACCCATCTGCAGTGGATCACGCACTGCACGTGCCATCGCTTCCGGCAGTTTTTGCGTAAACGCACGCCGGTTCGGCAAGCCGGTCAGGATGTCGGTCAACGCCATTTCCTGCAACGAATCGCGGAAAGCCAGCCGCTCGGTAATATCATGCAAAAAGGCGATGAACAGATGACCTTGCCGGCGCTGTACATAACCGACGGTCATTTCCACTGGCAATTCATGGCCGTCGCGGCGCAAGGCATTGATTTCGACACGGTTATTGATCAGTACCGCCTCACCAGTGCTCATGAAATGTTTCATGCCATGCCGGTGCAGCTCGCGCTGGTCGGCCGGAACGATCAATTCAGCCAGTTCCTGCCCCAAGGCTTCCTTGCGCGACCAACCCAGCAATTGTTCGGCCTGGCGATTCCATTCCAGCACCATGCCATCTTCATCGATGGCAATGAAGGCATCATGGGCATTCTGCAAAATGGCGCGTAATTCGTTTTCGCTTTCTTCCAGCAGAATCTGGTTTTCGCGCTGGGTATCGAGCGCCTGCTGCAAGGCAATTGCGGTTTCATGCAAACGCTTGGTGCGATCATCAACGCGCTGCTCCAGGCCTTCGTTGAGCAAACGCACTTCTTTCAAATAATTCTCTTCGCGCTGCACCATGGTCGCCAGCGTCGAGGACAACAACTGGATTTCGTAATAGGTGCCGACGATAGGGATCTCAACATTCGGTACGCCGATGGCGCGCTGTTCCAGCGCCGCGCTGAGCTGGTTCATCGGCGCCACCAGCCGCCGCGTCAAGAAAAACGCCAGCGTCATCAACAAACCGCCGATCAGGAAGCCGACAAACATCACCTGTCGTTCCAGATCCTTGAAGCCGGACATGGCCACCTGTTCCGGCTGGCGTACCAGCACCGACCATTTCAGATCGGTATATTCGCTGTTGAGGCCAGTGCGGGCATAGCCGGTCAGATATATTGCGCCGTCATCGCCTTTTTCGCGTATCGCGCCCGATGGCAAGCGCAACGACGCCCGAAAGCTCTCGCTATCGATTTTCTTTTCTTCCAGTTCCTTCGGCCCCAGCAGTACGGTGCCGTCTTCGCGCACGATCATGATTTCGACGTCGTAGCGGTCATTGGCCGGATTGAGCAGCTTCTTGGCCAGATCGCGCGCCCAGGTCCAGCTCAGGTGCACGCCCAGCACGCCTTTGAAATGACCATCTTTATCGACGATCGGGCTGGAGATATCGACAAAGCGCCAGGGTTCAGTCATGACCGGCAGCTTTTTCTCCAGCAAGATGGCGGGATGGTAATCACCAACGAAGAAGTCTCGCTGGCCCTTCTGAAACCAGGGCCGTTGCGCTACGCTCTGGCCTTCCAGCAAGCCGTTGGCGGCTGCCAGTACAGTACCGTCAGGCTGCGCAAAACCAATCCAGGCGTAGTTCGGGACATTCTTTTGCAGCTCATTGAAGACGGCGCGCATGCGCGTGGTATCGCTGGCTTCGCGTACCGACGGCCGGGTCGAGAGAATTTTGACATCCAAATAGCGCTCCACCATGCTGCGATCGAGCGCATCCTGCATCTGCCAGGCCAGTTGATTGAGACGGGACTCGGCTTCGCGACGCGCATAGCTGCGCGTGAATTGATCCACCAGGATCAGCACCGAGGTGGTGGTGATGAACACCGACATCACCACGCCAATTGTGACCCACGAGGACAAACTTAGCGTCGATGAGGGTTTTTTTATGCTCAAGGCAACTCCAGCGGCTGTTCGGGATAATTCCAGATCTGCTGGCACAGTGATGTTCTAACCAGGGCAATCTCCGAAGCTATTAGTTTTTTGTGGATGAACACCGGCATATTAGCTGCTCCATTGCGCTTCGGGCAATCAATGATTGATTGCCCGAAATAAACAATGCCATCTTTGCAATTTTTACTGCTGCCTCACCATTGCAGCTTGGTACGCAATTGCTCGCGCACCTGCGCCACAATCTCGAACGAGCGCAGGCGCGCCGCATGGTCAAAAATCTGCGCCGTAATCATCAATTCGTCGGCACCAGTGTCATCGATAAACGCCTGCAAACCAGCCTGCACCGTCTGCGGAGAACCAACCACCGCACAGGACAGCGAACGCTCAAGATGGGATTTTTCTTCCGGCCGCCAATAGTCTTCCATGCTCTCGCGCGGTGCATTGAGCTGCCCAGGCACGCCGCGCACCAGATTGACGAACTGCTGTTGCAGCGACGTAAACAAACGCTCGCCTTCGCGATCAGTTTCTGCCGCAAAGACATTCAAGCCCAGCATCACATGCGGCCGCGCCAGTGCCTCGGATGGTTTGAAACGGCTGCGGTAGATGTCGATGGCTGATTTCATGAAACCCGGCGCAAAATGCGAGGCAAATGCAAACGGCAGGCCCATTTCCGCTGCCAATTGGGCGCTGAACAGGCTGGAGCCAAGCAGCCACAGCGGCACCTCCAATCCGGCACCCGGTACCGCGCGTACCGCTTGATGGGGCGTGGCAGCACGGAAATAATCCTGCAACTCCACCACATCATCAGCAAAGGTATCGGCGCTGTCTCCCAAGTGACGCCGTAAAGCCCGCGCAGTGCGCTGATCAGAACCTGGCGCACGGCCCAGACCGAGATCGATACGACCGGGATACAGCGAAGCCAGGGTACCGAACTGTTCGGCAATGACCAACGGTGAATGGTTAGGCAGCATGATGCCACCAGCACCGACGCGGATAGTGCGCGTATTGGCGGCAATATGCGAAATCACCACCGCAGTGGCGGCGCTGGCGATGCCGGTCATATTGTGATGCTCGGCCAACCAATAGCGCTGGTAGCCCAACTGCTCGGCTTTTTGCGCCAGTTCCTTGCTGTTATTGAAGGCGTCGGCAGCCGTGCAGCCTTGATTGATTGGCGATAAATCGAGTACTGAAAACGGAATCATTGCGTGTCCTTATGTCCTTGTGTGCTGGTGAGGGCTTGACTGAGCATCAAGTCAGTTTGACGACCAGCTTGCCAAAGTTCTTGCCTTGCAGCAGCCCCATGAAAGCCTGCGGTGCATTTTCCAGCCCCTGCACCACGTCCTCGCGATAGCTGATCTTGCCAGCGTCAACCCAGGCGCTCATGTCCTTGAAGAATTGCGCAAAATAACCGGCGCGCTGGTAATAATCGAAAATGATGAAGCCCTGCATGCGCATGCGCTTGGTCAACAGCGTACGCGGCAACGACGCCAACAGTTCAGGATTGGCAGGCATGCCGTTATATTGCGCAATCAAGCCGCACAGCGGCAGGCGCGCATGCACGTTGAGCAGCGGCAGCACCGCTTCGAACACCTTGCCGCCGACATTTTCGAAATACACATCGATGCCCGCACCGCAGGCTTGCAGCAGTCGTTGTGCAAAATCGTCGGCGCGATGATCGATACAGGCATCAAAGCCCAGTTGCTCCACCGCATAGCGGCATTTCTCCTCACCACCGGCAATTCCCACCACGCGGCAGCCTTGCAGCTTGGCGATCTGGCCGACCACCGAACCCACGGCGCCGGTCGCGGCTGCCACCACAACGGTTTCACCCGCTTGTGGCTGGCCGATGTCGAGCAGGCCGGCATAGGCGGTAAAGCCAGGCATGCCGAACAAACCCAGTGCATAGGAGGGATGCGCCATCTGCTTGTCGAGCTTGGTGACGCCCGTGCTATCGGACAAGGCATAGTCTTGCCAACCGGTATAAGCCATCACCAGGTCGCCTTCCTGATAATCGGGATGCTGCGACGCAATCACCTGCGACACGGTGCCACCGGTCATGACGCCGCCGATCTCGACCGACGCGGCATAGGAAGGGGCATCGCTCATGCGGCCACGCATATACGGATCAAGCGACAGATAATCGGCGCGCAACAAAATCTGTCCGGCAGCCACGCTCGGTACGGCCACGTGTTCCAGGCGAAAATTGTCCGCCGTGGGCGCTGCCGTGGGGCGCGATGCCAAGACAATGCGGCGGTTAATGGTGGGAGATTGCGACATAGGGAAGTCCTTAAGAAGAGGCGGCGATGATGCCGCCAATGGCAGCACCGGCAAAAAATGGGACGGAATTCAGGGGCCGACCAGTACGCAGCGGGTCACATCCATGGCCGCATCAAGCGCCACGCGGTCGCGGCTGAGCTTGCTCAGCAAACTGGCGCCAAGCCACATCTGATACAGCATCTGTGCCGTGCGCTCGGGCGCCAGCACGGTATGCAGCGAAGCATCGGCGATACCTTCGGCAATCACCGCGGCAATACGCGCGATGAAGGCGTTGGTGCCAGTATGCAGAGCGACCCGCATATCATCGGACAGGTCGGCCACTTCGGCGCTGAGCTTGACCACCAGGCATTTGTGCTCAAGCATTTCGCAGCATTGGGTTTCGAGCCAGTGGCCCCAATAACGCAGCAAACGCTCACGCGCACTAGCGTTACTGGCATGCGCATCAAACATCCGGTCCAGCGCTTGCAGATATTCGGCCACGTACTGTTCGATCAGCTCCAGGCCGTAACGCTCCTTGGAACCAAAGTAATGATAGAACGACCCTTTGGGTACCTCTGCGGCCGTCAGAATTTCGCTCAGGCCGACGCCGGTGAAGCCTTTTTGCGCAATCAGACGACGCCCGGCTTGCAGGATGTGCAACTTATTTTCAAGGTAGGTATCTCGCATGGACACCATTCTACCCACAAATTAGACCGGTCGTCTAAGAGTAACCCAGGACGGCGCAATGTCCGCCCTCTCCTGCCTATTCCGACTTCAAAAATATCGGCCACGCCAACAATGCCGCCACGGCACCTGCGCACCACACCGCCGGCCATGACTGCCAGCGCAGCAGCAACGGCACCGCCTGCGCTGCCAGGAAGAACACCAGAAACACGCAAGTATTACCCAGTCCCAAGGCTGTACCGACCTGGCGCGCACCGGCCAGGGTGGCCAACTCGGTATAGGCCACACCATGCCAGGCAGAGGCACAAATCCCCCCGGCCACTAGTAACACCACGATCAGCACCCTCGAACCCGGTGACCACGGCATCGCTGTTGTCGCTGCCGCCGCTGTTGCATCAAAGCCAGAGGCACGCGCCACCACCACTGCCAGCGCGACAAAGATCAAGGCACTCAAGACACTGCAAGTGCGCAGGTAGTGGCGCCGATTGCCGCGGCGGTCAGTCCAGCGCCCGCTCCAGATACGCATCAAAGCCGCACCGATCTGCACTGCCGCCATGCTGCTACTGATCAAGGTCAGACCGGCGTGGCCGACATCGTGCAAGAAGATGGTGGCGAAGGTCAACACCGACACTTGCGGAAAGCAGAGAATGCCAATCGCCAATGCCATGCGCCAGACCTTGCCATCACGCAGCGCACTGGTGGTCAGCGTGCTGAGCTGCGCGACGGCCTCGCTATTGACTGGAGGCTCATGCAACCAGCCCCAGGCCAGTAACGCGCTGACAGCACATAACAAGGCCAAAAAACCATAGACGGCGGCAAACCCATAGGCCTGCGCCAGGCTCGGCAATACCACTGCCGCCAGGCCACCACCGGCTGGCACGGCGGTTTGGCGGATGCTCATGGCCAGTCCGCGCTCGCCTTCCTGAAACCAGCCCATCACCGCCCTGCCGCTGGAACCATTGACGCTGCCGCCAAGCAGCCCCACCAGCAACAAGCCGAGTGCCAACAAAGCCATGGGCGGTATGCCAGCGCCGCCTGGCACCACCCAAAGCGCCATCGCTGCCAAGGCCAGTGCGGTTGCCAGCAGACCACACAACAACACGCGCCGGTCACCCCAGCGGTCAGTCAGCATGCCCCAAGGCAGTTCACTGACGGCCACACCCAGGCCGAGCGAACCCAGTGCCAGTCCCAACGAAGCAGTATCGAGCCTATACTCGGCACGCATAAAAATCGCCGTCACTGGAATACCGGCAAATGCCGCTGCAAAACTGCCATTGGCCAGCACGCCGATGCCAAGAATTTTCCAGCGATGGCGGCGTTGCTCGCTGTCAGGCGCCGACATGCTTTTGGTGGCGGGCAAAACGGGAATCGGTGCGGCACTGACGGGCTGATTGCTTGCATGCATGGTAAAGATCCAGAGTGAGTTGACAGCGCTAGTGTGCCGTGCCACCATCCGACCGAAATGACATTAATCCCTCCTTTTTGGTCATTTCCTCCCTTTGGAACATCATGCGAAAAATCGGCTTTTTAGTGTTTCTCGATTGCAGCCTGCTCGATTTCACTGGGCCGCTGACGGCGTTTGATGTCGCCAACCGGCTCCACGACGATCCCGGCAACAAGCTCTATCAATTGCATGTCATGTCGGAATTGGGCGGCATACTGGAGAGCGCATCGGGCACCGCCGTGGTCACCCACCCGCTGGATCGCTCGCCGTTCGATACCTTGATCGTGGCAGGCGGCGCCGGGCCGCGTGAAGGCGTGTTATCCGCCAATTTGATCGACTACACGCGTCATGCCGCGGCCCAGGCCAGACGCGTAGCCAGCGTCTGCAGCGGCGCGTTTGTGCTGGCGGCAGCCGACCTGCTCGACGGCAAGCGCGCCACTACCCATTGGCGCATGGCGACGCGACTACAGCGCATGTATCCCAAGGTGGATGTCGATAGCGACAAGATTTTCATCAACGACGGCAAGGTGTGGACTTCGGCCGGTATTTCCGCCGGCATTGACCTGGCGTTGGCATTGATCGAGGCAGATCACGGCGCAGACTTGGCGCGCGCCGTGGCCAGAGAATTGGTGGTGTATCACCGCCGACCGGGCGGTCAGACACAGTTTTCCAGCTTGCTGGAAATGGACCCGCCATCGAACCGCATCCGCCAGACGCTCAGTTATGCGCGTGAACATTTGCACGAAGCCCTGAGTGCCGAGCGCTTAGCCGAAATTGCCTGCCTGAGCCGACGGCAATTCGACCGCGCCTTCAGCGCCGAAACAGGCCAGACGCCGGCCAAGGCAATTGAGAAATTACGCGCCGAAGCAGCACGACCACGCGTTGAAGCCGGCGAAGAATCGTTGGAAGCCATTGCCCGCGCAGTTGGCTTCGACGATCCCGAGCGGATGCGGCGTGCATTTCTGCGCGTATTTGGCTATCCGCCACAAGCCATCCGGCGCGCCCAGCGCCAGCAAGAAGCGCTCTATCGCTGAACCAAGCAGCGCATCAGGGCGCCGCTACCAGCCGCAACCGGGTGATTTCCGACGGCGCCAGCAAGCGCTTGGGTGGGCCCCAATAGCCGGTACCGCGACTGGTGTAAATCCACAAATCACGTAACTTGTTCAAGCCCGCCACATAGGGCTGCTGCATCGGCACAAACAGATTCCACGGGAAGAACTGACCACCGTGGGTATGTCCCGACAATTGCAGATCAAAACCGGCGTCGGCGGCCGCACTTGCACTGCGCGGTTGATGCGCCAGCAAGATGTTGACGTGACTATCAGCCGGCGCATGATTGATTGCCGCTTGCGGATCGCTGCGTTGCGTCGGGTCGAAATGATGTGCGGTGTAATCGGTCACCCCAGCCACAACCAGCGCTGCACCGTTATGTTGCAACACCACATGTTCATTCATCAGTACGGTCAAGCCAAGCCGCCGCACTTCTGCCACCCAGGCCACCGCATCTGAATAGTATTCATGGTTGCCGGTGACAAAATAAACGCCATGACGTGCTCGCAATTGCGCCAACGGCGCCGTGTGTTCGGCCAATTGGCGCACGCTGCCGTCGACCAGATCACCGGTAATCGCCACCATATCCGCATTGAGTCCATTGACCTTGTCGACGATGGCGCGCAGATACTTGCGTTTGATGGTCGGACCAACATGGATGTCGCTGATTTGAGCAATCGTAAAACCTTGCAGCGCCGCCGGCAAATTGCGGATCGGCACCTCCACGTCCACCACTGCCGCCAGCCGGCGCGCATTGATGAAGCCCAGCAGCGTCAATGCCAAGGCACCAATCACGACGGCCTGCGCCGACCAAGTGTGCAATTCTTCCCGTAACAGCGCGCCCGACAGCCACGGCAACACCAATAGCAGCACTTCGCGCACCAGCGTCAGCAGCAACAACGAAGAAAATAGACCCATAGCCAGCATACCGACCCATGACAGGCGGTCTGCCCACACCTGCGATTTCATATTACGTGACAGCAAAGCACCCGGAATCAGGAACCAGGACAGCACCATATAGAGCGCGCACAAGCTCTGCACCACGCCATCAGCGCTCAAGGCCGGCGCCAGCCGCCAACCGATCCAGGCATGCAGCGCCCCCAGCACGGACAACACAAAAATGACGGTAATACGTGAGGGCATAGGAGCTCGCGCAGAAGAATGATGACGAGCATGTTGGTATGCATACGCGCTTTTCAATGGCGGCGCAGTGTACTAATTAAGTCCATCCAATGGCATAGGCAAACGGCCTCACTCCTACACTAGCGCAACTTGATCTCCACATACCGATTGCGTGGTTCAGGCACACCCTTCTTGGCCGGCACACGTGGCTCGCGGGCACCTTTGCCAAGCACTTCGATGCTGATCAGATCGACCCTGGCACGGCGCAGTTCGCGTTCGATCAACTGTGCACGGCGCACCGACAAGGTTTGATTGAAGCTATCGTTGCCAATATCGTCGGCATGGCCCGTCAGAATAAACTCCGCGGCCGGGTATTGTTTGATTTCATCGATCGCCTGATCGAGCGATTTACGCGACGCCGGTGTCAGACGATCACTGCCAAGTTCAAACTGCAATTCATACGTGCGCGGACGCCGTGGCAGATTGTCCATCACTGGAGCATAACGGGCCTGCACTTGCGCCGCATCCAGCGTTACCGTAGCGCTTGCCTTGCCGCCTTGGGTCTGCACCGAGGCATAAGGTGTGGTCAACGGTGTGGCGCCATTGGCAGTGGTCACCACAATGCTACTCGATGCACCGTCAGGTTGCGGCAAGAGCACGAAACGCTCGGTCTGGCCGGCGCAACCGGTAAGCAAGGCCAACAGCGCCATGCCAGCCAGCAGCACTGCGCTTTTAGCCAGCCGCAAGAGGGAATGATGGGGGTACATGAAGGCCTTATTCACTGGAAACCACATCGACGATGAAATCGGTGCCGCGAATGCCAATAGTGGCCGTTGGCGTCAATACCTGTTGATGGTCGGGCGCATGCTTGCCGATCAAGCCAGTGACATAGCGCATGGTGCCCTTGAGCACGCGCACGGCGACATTGCCGTCGCCGGCAGTGGCATCAAAATCGTAGCGTTCCAGCACCAGACTGCTTTTCGGCCCCAGTGACATTAGCGTATCGTCGCGCAATGTGATACCTGCGGCAGCATCGGCAGCGGTAATCAAGCGGTCACCAGCGAACACGCGATCACCAACTTTGGCCGGCAATGCCGCCGTGGCACTGCCACGCTGTACCTGAACGTCACCGCGCACCACCTTGATGATGCCAGCTTGATCGCCGCCCGTAGTGGCGCCCGCTTCTTGTGCACGCGCCGCGCCGTGGCTGAGCCAAGCGCAGGAAAAAGCCATTACCAGGAATACCGAACGACACCCCGCAAACCGTAGCGCGCGCTGGCAAACCGACTCGGGATTGTCTGAAATGTTTCTAAAATGCATGAAGCCCCCTTTTATTGTTGCTTTGATATGCATCCGACAGCACTCAGGCTGCCTTAAACAGGTGCGCCATTATACCCAGCCGATTACATTGCCAACGATTAATTGCCGCCATGGGCGTGTGTTACAGCGCCATGTTCCGGTAAAATGATGTCTTATTCCCCGCCGACGCTGTTATTCTTTCCGCGAGAAGAGGATAATATTGGATCAAGCTGACTTATCAAGGCTGACCGCCATGGATTGCTGCCTCTCTCGCTGATCCCCTCGCGCGCGGTTGCCATCATTACTGGAAATACATATTTTGACTACGACTAGAAGCAAACGCTGGAACGGCAATATTGACTCCCTGAAGGCCACTTATCTCGCTGGCGTCATCACGCAGATGGACATTTACGGCGAACGCGTACAGTTCGCGCTGGTAACATCCGGCAACGGCCCGCACTATCAATTGACGAACACTGCCGGCAAGAAAATGGCCTTTGATGGCAATCATCACCTGCACCACCCGGAAGATGGCGAATTCGCACCGGGCAGCGCCACGGGCGTGTTCACCCTCGATCAAATCAAGCTGGCCAAGGCTGGTGGCCTCAAGACCACGCGCAGCAGCACTGGCCGCGTCACGCGTGCCAGCGGCCCACGTGCGCCGAGCGCAGCGACACGCGCCAAGGATTTGGTCGATACCGAAAAATACGAATATTTCAAGAACAACCGCGCGACCATGCCCGACACCATTGGTGAACATTCAAACGAAATCACTGCCATGATGCGTGCCGGCATGTCGGCTGAGCAAGCGTTCGGCGAAGTGCTCAAGAAGTACTTCTAAACGCGGTATTACACACCCAATAAACATGGGAGCCTCGGCTCTCATGTTGTTCAGTTAAGCAAAACCTCGTTGCCTCTTTTCTTGGTTGCTGATGCTTTGTGTTCTTTGGACGAGCTTGCCAGGTGCGGGCTGGCAGCCGCTTACCTCAGTGCGTCGTTAACTCTTTGTTTTCTTCGGACGACCTAGCCGGGTACGGCCCGGCAGCCGCTTACTTCAGTGCGTAATTGATTCTTTGTTTTCTTCGGACGACCTTGCCGGGTGCGGCCCGGCAGCCGCTTACCTCAGTGTGTAGTTGATTCTTTGTTTTCTTCGGACGACCTAGCCGGGTGCGGCCCGGCAGCCGCTTACTTTTCTTGTCTCGCCAAGAAAAGCTAAGCAAAAGAAGGCGACCGCGCGATCCTGGCCCCTGCGGGGTTCCCAGCGATGTGCCGCA
>Ga0066798_10000130_pt1 | contig 41117 bp, 28 predicted proteins | sample PersoiDNA2013203_FD_70961 | JGI IMG/M metagenome (GOLD analysis project Ga0066798, IMG submission 70961) | Permafrost soil microbial communities from the Arctic, to analyse light accelerated degradation of dissolved organic matter (DOM) -... | ecosystem: Environmental > Terrestrial > Soil >... | reverse complement strand
GTCGATCGGCTCATTGGTGGCCGCTGGTAGCATCACGGGAGACGCACCCAACAACAGGGCCAGGGCGAGTCTTGAAAACTTCCGCAAGTGAATGAGTTTCATGATCAATACTCCTTGGTCTGTACTCGAACCAATGAATGTACAGCCCTGACAGACGGCGACACCTTGATCAACCGGTCACAGGTGCAGCGTGCGGAGTTACCTGGCTTCGTGACCAATGATGCCACCGATGGCCGCGCTGCCGACGGTGCCCATGGTGCTGCCACCAGTCAGAACGGCTCCTCCGACAGCGCCGATGCCGGCACCAATGGCCGTGTTGCGCCCTGTGTCGACATGCTGGAACAGCCACTCAGGTTGATGAGCATGGCTACCGTCATGGCGTCGAGCGTGCATCTCTTCAGGGTGAGCATGCGTTTCTCCGATGAATCAATAGCGGTCATCTGCCGATCACTCAGACTGCGGTAGTGGCCGGAGTGGGTCTGTACGCTAGTACAAGTTTCAACAATGATTCCCCTGCGGCTATGTGCCTCAGCGAACAAATCAGCTGGCACCGATCAATCAGACTCAAGACACGGGATTGCCAGGTAACTGCTCCCAGATACCGACTTGCTCCGTGCTGCCGAGCGAATGAGATACATCCTTGGCTGCACACTCACTACGAAGGACATTCATCCATGGTCACTCCCGGACATCTTGCCTGCGGCCATCATGGCGACAACCTCACGTCCACTGTCGAGCTTACCCGTGTGAAATGCCACAGCTGTCGCAGCACCGATGTTTTCAAGGAGGCCCGTAAAGACGCGCATAACGCAGCGCGCAGATCCGCGCGAAAAGCCAAGAAGGGGATTCATATCATCAATGACTGGCGCGCACCCTGGAGGGACAAACTTGCTGCAATGCCAGGGCTGCAGAGACTTCCAAGGGGATTCCAGGGGCAACCCTTCATTTAGTTGGATAGGGATTCGACTTCGCCCGGGTCAAGCTTTTTTGTAGGGGATTGTTGGCGAAACAAGGCAATGCCCTTATGTCTCAACGAGACCCTGAATGACTGTTGAACCGTACAGGTTCATAGTCGCCCGGGCCCCGGTTAGCTGAGGCTATGAGCTCCCCTATGGCAACTATCACCAAAACCGCTTGAACGCCATGTTGTTTATTGACATACGTCATATTCTCCCCAGCACCAGCAATACAATCAGCACAAGAACGACTGCGCCCAGCAAACCGCTAGGTCCATAACCCCAGCTTCGGCTGTGCGGCCAGGTCGGAACAGCGCCAACCAGCAACAGAATTAGAACGATTAACAGTATGGTTCCCAAGCCCATGATTTTTCTCCTTGAGTCTGCAAGTGAGCGGGTCGGACACACAGGCGGCGAAAGCCTGACTGCGGCGGCATGCTATCAATTTGACGCAACTACCCAGCACAGTCTGTACGGCAACACACATATCATCATTATTTAGTTGAGTGTGTGATGGCGTACAGAACGTTGTTGGTCTCAAGAATAGAATAAAATAATAACAGAGCAGCCTTCGCTGCAGCAGGCATGACCATGAACGCAATGATCGAATCCGCGTTGGTACTCCGCATCAACGCACAGTGCCATCCACTGCTACGCTACCTCCACAAACTCAGTGGTGTGCGCTATTTGGCAGTTTTTGAGGTCGTCGGCACTTATGAGCTGAGCCCTATCAACGGCCCGTCAAAACACGCGACGGTAAGGGAGTTGGCCAATACGGAAGTCTGGGAAAGGCTGCTTTGAATATCCGAGACGGGAGGGGGCGACTTGGAGAATGGCTTTATGAACAGCCAAGAAAGCTGCCTTGAAAGTTAACAAGTTGTTCCAGATTCTGTTTGGATATCGATAGTAAAACCTCGCTAACCCAATTGGTCGATCATCAGCGCATTGCTATAGACTAGGCTTTTGCGATGAGGAGAGAACAGTATTCCTATCAACTGCTGTTATCGGATGGTTTCATCATGAGGTTGCAAGCTGGTGTTAGCCGCGTGTCATGTCACACCCCGAGTGTGTTCTTGTTTTCTGCGAAAAATCTCCTGATGGGTTCGGATAGGCGGCGCAATTTTCTTCGCCAAGTCTGGATCTGTAAACCTTCGCGAGTCTGTCTGATAACGCACACAGACTGGCCCTGCTCATGCTACTGGGAATGGGGCGGTTGACACCCAAGCAGCATAGTTTAGAAATCAACGCTCTGTAGGCTGTTGCTCAAAGTAGTGGCGATCAGGACGTAAGAAGCGGAGGGTTGGCACCTATTCGCGGGGTTGCCCTAGTATACCTGAACAGAACCTGATGTTCACCGCCATCGTCGCGCAACTCCAGTGTGGTATCTGCCAGCTGTTCGCCATTTAGGGCAAGGCTGTTGATCCCGACTTCCTGTTGTCGTACCTCTATATTATAGAGCGTCGATCCGAACCAATAGTGCAGGGTGTAACCGACCCAATCTGCTGGTATTACAGGCTCAATCCGCAACAGACGGCCGGTGCGTACCACTCCGAGCAATGACTCGACGATCAAACGATACATCCAACCCGCCGAACCGGTGTACCAGGTCCAACCGCCCCGGCCGGCATGGGGCGCAGTACCATAAACATCAGCAGCCACCACATAAGGTTCAACTCTGTACGTCCCGATCTGAGCGGCACTACGACGGTTGACCGGATTGATCATGTTCAACAACTCCCAGGCCTTTGGGGCGTCTCCCAAGCGTGCAAAGGCCATACTCGCCCAAACGGCGGCGTGTGTGTATTGGCCACCGTTTTCACGGATCCCGGGGACGTAACCTTTGATGTAGCCAGGGTCGAGTTTCCCCTTGTCAAATGGAGGATCGAGCAACAGCACTACCCCTATGTCCCGTTTGACCAGACGTTGATCCAGAGCGGTCATTGCCGTGCGCTGCCGCTGACGGCTTGCGGCACCCGATAGCACCGACCAGCTTTGCGCTATGGAGTCGATTTGGCATTCGTCATTGCTGGCAGAGCCTAGAACCTGTCCATTATCGAAGTAAGCTCGACGGTACCAGGCGCCATCCCAGCCTTCGCTTTCCAGGCCTGCCGCCAGACTTTCCGCGTGCTCCCGACAACGTTGGGAAAAAGCTGCATCCTGATGAGCCCGCGCCGTCTCGGCAAACTTCTGCAGCACCTCGTAGCTGAAGAAGCCTAGCCAGACACTTTCTCCCAAGCCCATTTCCCCGACCCGGTTCATTCCGTCATTCCAGTCACCTGTACCCATTAAAGGCAGCCCGTGAGTCCCTCGTTCGAGGCTATGCTCAATGGCGCGCACGCAATGCTGGTAGAGGCTGTCACTGAGCGGCGAACTGCTTGGCAAGTCGTAATAAGACTCTTCGCCTGGATTCAATGCGCGACCTTCGATGTAACCGATGCGCTCATCGAGCACGCTGTTGTCACCGGTGATCAGTACATAACGACTGGTCGCCAGCACCAGCCAGAGGAAATCGTCGGAGCACGCCGTACGTACCCCACGATTCTGCGGCGGGTGCCACCAGTGCTGAACATCGCCCTCAGGGAATTGGTGGGCGGCACAGAGCAATAAATGCCTACGGACTGCACTTGGATCCGCGTGGATCATCGCCATGCTGTCCTGCAATTGATCGCGAAAGCCGATAGCACCTCCAGATTGATAGTAGCCACTGCGCGCCTGAAAACGACAGGCGATGACTTGGTACATCAACCAACCGTTGACCAGCACATCGATGCTCGGATCCGGGGTCTGGATCTGGATCACCCTCAAGAGGGTACGCCAGTGCATGCGCACCGCATCCAGTTCAACCGCAGCCGCCCTGAGACCCCGGTACCGCTGTACAAGCTGGGAGGCGTCCTTGTCATTCTGTCCTGCACCCAGTCGGAACACCACATCCTGGCTATCCGCGTCCGCTATTTCCAGCACGACCTGCATTGCACCGCAGGGATCAAAACCGCCGCCGAATCGGCCGGACAAACGTGCGCGTTTTAAGCCGGCGGGGGCGTTCAGGGTGCCATTGCGGCCGATAAACTCCGCGCGGTCACCAGTGAAGCTGCGCTGGGGCGAGTCCGTGTCAATAAACGCGACCCGCCCGGAAAACTCGATCGAATAGGCATTGCGGGCAAACAAGGCGCCGCTGAACGAATCCGCCTCGGTCACCACATGCATCGCTGATTTACTGCGCAGGTCGCCCAGGACCCACTCCACATAGCAAGTAGCGGATATCCGCCGTGGCCGGCCGCAGGTGTTACGAATCTTCAGTCGCGAGAATTTGAGCGGGGCATCCAGTGCCACATAGACCCACAACTCCGAGCAGATGCCATCTTCCTCGTGTTCGAACACGCTATAGCCAAAGCCGTGGCGCGTGCGATACGGGCCGCTGCCCGGGCAGGGCAACGGTGTCGGCGACCAGAAGTGCCCGGTCTCTTCGTCACGCAGGTAAATGGCTTCACCGCTGGTGTCACTGACCGGATCATTGTTCCAGGGACTCAAGCGATACTCGTGGGCGTTTTCACTCCAGGTGTAAGCGCAACCGCTTTCGGAGATCACTGTGCCGAACTGAGCGTTGGCCAGAACATTGGCCCAGGGAGCAGGCGTCGGCTGGCCGGGGATCAACCTCATCACATACTCGTTGCCGTCGGGGGAAAATCCGCCGTAAGGCGTCGTCAGTATCAACGCCTCGGCGCTCGGTTCTGAGCACACTGAAGGGGGGAATTCGACGCGGGGCAGGCTGGGCTCAAGTCGAAGCAGTTGCGGATCTGCGTGTCGGCGCTGGACTTGGTCGACCAAGCTGCCCTTACGGTCGTTCAGCACCAAACGGGCGACCGAGAGCATCAAGGTACGGTCTTCGCTAGACAGCTGTTGAGCCGGTCGTACGAAGATACCGCCCGGACGGTCCACCAGGCTTGCTTCACTGCCCGAAGTAACCAGGCCCATAATCAGGTCATGCAATTGCTGGCGGTAGCCGACCTGGTCCTCGTTCCAGATCACCAGATCGACCGACAGGCCTTTCTGCCGCCAATATGCGTGTGCCTTGATCAGTTGTTGCACCAGCTCGATGTTGGCCAACTCGGAGATTTGCAGCAACACGATCGGCAGGTCACCGGAAATCGCCTGGCCCCATAGCCCGGACTGACTACGACGATTGGCAACCAGCACACTGTTTTCTGCGCGCAATGAAGGGCTAGCGTAAATGATCGATGCGGCCATCTGCTCGAACAGTCGAGCGTCAGCTAGGGAGGCGTTTAGCTGCCGTAACAACACCTGACTATGTGTCCAGGCTAAGTCAAAGACTCGATCTGCAAGATGCCGGTCACGGTACTTGCTGATCAAATGTATGCAGTGCTCACGGCTGTCTGCTATCCCGGTCACCAGATCAATGGTCGCGGTTTGGCCCGGCTCCAGGGTTATGCGGCAGCGTATCGCAACGATAGGGTCGAGCACCGAGCCGGCACTGTTAGATAGTCGTCGGAGATCCGCGTCCATGGCCGCTGGAGTTACCACCGTGCGGCCTCGACCGATAAAACGTGCGCGGTCAGTTTCGTAGGATATCTCATCAATTTGCACGCCGTGGGCGGCCAGTAAATGGCACATCCAAGGTACGGCCTCGTTGGCTGAGCGAGGTCGGCGTGTACAGACTATGGCTTGCAACGGTTGCAAGAGCTCAGTCTGCACGAAAAGATTGCTGAAGGCCGGGTGTATGGCATCGCTTATAGCCGGAGCCAGCACCACTTCGGCATAACTGGTCAGTTCGATGCTGCGACGTAGCCGGGCTCGATTGGTTATGTGCAGCCTGCGTAGTTCGATATCGTCCTCGGGAGAAACGACAATTTCGGTATGGGTGTCGAAGTCCTCTTCGCGGACCCTGAACTCAGCTCGGGCATCAGTGAAAATGGCCTCCTGGATCTGCGTCCGACTCAGCGTTGGCTGATGAGCGACCGACCAGAAAACATCGTTCTCGAGATTGCGCAGATAACAGAACATACCCCAGTTGTCACAGGTCACATCCTCGCGCCATCGGGTGATTGCCAACTCGTTGCAACGGCTATAACCGCCGCCGCCACTGCTAACCATCACATGATACCGACCGTTGGACAGCAACTGGACAGCGGGGCGCTTGCGATTGGGATCGGTGAAGACCCGCAATTTAGTTTCATGGATTCGTGCCGCTTCATCGGCTGCCGGCGCATTGGAGGCATGCAGGTACTGAGCGGCGGTTTTAGGTACGCGCTCTTGAAGGAGCAGGGTGGTGGCCTGGAACTGTGGGTCGGACTCGAACCGGCGTTGCATGGGGCGATCCAGCAACACGCTGGTCAATGCCAGCAGGCTCATACCCTGATGGTGCGCCATGAATGATTGAACGATCGAAAAGTCCTTTCCGCGAGGCAGGCGCACTTCGGTGAAATCGATGGCCTCATACAGACCGAAACGGCCGGATAGGCCCAATTCGGTGAGCCGCTGCAGGTTCTTGCAGGCTGCGCTGGGGTCGAGCATCAGTGCCAGTACAGTCGCGTAAGGTGCGACTACCGTGTCTTCGCCTAGACCTCGTTTGAGGCCCAAACCCGGTACACCGAATGCCCGGTACTGATAATTGAAGTGACCATCGAGTGTGTTGTAGCCCGATTCGGAGATACCCCAGGGAATACCCAAGTGATTGCCGTATTCAATCTGTAAGGTGACCGCCGCGCGGCAGGTCTGATCGAGTAGGGCCCCCTCATAGTTCGGCATCACGAGCAGGGGCATCAAGTATTCGAACATCGAACCGGACCAGGACAAGAGCACGGGCGTGCCACCGTAGCTGGTCAGCAGGCGACCGAGGGTGAACCAGCCTTCCTGGGGGATCTGGCCCTGCGCGATCGCCACAAAAGTGGTGAGGCGCACTTCAGATGCCAGCAAATCGTAATAGCCGTTGTCGAGCTTGCGGTCGTCGGCGTTGTAACCGATCACGAATAAATCACGGTGCTTGTCATAGAGGAAACGGAAATCCATGTCCGCCAGATGCGCGACGCTGTCGGACAGTCGTGTCAGAGTGGCGATACGTTCCGCGGCCAAGACACGTACCGCTATGACCTGGGGCTGCTGCTCGGGTAACCAGTGCGTAACGTCGATTTGGGCAAGCTGGCGCAAGCGGGTTTCCGTGAAGGGAGTATTCTGAATCGTATCAGGAAGTTCGAAGCGCCGGATTTCAGTGAGCAGGTCGATGCACTGAGCCTGCGCGGCTTCATACCAGAACTCGCAGTCATCAGTCGTCACTGAACGTGGTGTAGCCGCCACCTGAAGGGCCTGCTCAAGCGTTTCCCGCAACAGGCTGCGTAGCCGGTCTGGCTGGACTATCGCCCGGGCCATGGCCAGCAGCACATTTTCCCTCATGAGGTTTACCGCGGGGTCATCGAGCTCAGCCTCGATGAGCGTGTCCTGCAGCACCCCCAGGGTATCGTTCAGCCCTTTGAAGAGCCGCTCATGTAGCACAGGGGCATCGGCCAGCGCCAACAGTCCTGGGCGCAAGGTCAGCAGCAGGGCCGCCAGGTTGCCGCTATCGACGGTCGAGACGTACAAAGCCGGCAACGGCTTCAACGTCTGGGTGTCGTACCAGTTATAGAAATGCCGCTGATAACGCTCCAGCCCGGTCATGGTGATCAGTGACTGGTCCAGCCGCTCCAGCAGTCGGGTGCAGCTCAGATAACCGAAGTCGTGAGCGGCCAAATGGGAGAGCAGTGCCATGCCCATGTTCGTCGGCGAGGTACGATGGGCGATAATAAAGCGCGGTACTTCCTGAACATTGTCCGGCGGGAGCCAGTGGTCCGCCGGCCCCACGTATTGATCGAAGAATGCCCAGGTCCTGCGGGCCAGTGCGTGCAGGAAGCGTAGTTCCAGGGGATAGGGCTCGAACTGCGCACGAGACGAAGGGCGGCTGATCCACCAGGCCACGGCCGGGGCCACCAGCCAGGACAGAATAAACGGCGCAGCCAGAGCAAGGACCGCTGGCGTTGCCAACAACAGCGCCAATAGCCCGATGGCGAGCAGGGGAGCAATCCACATTTCCCGATACAGGTCCTGCAGGCTGTGATTATGGTTGCGCTCGACCTCGCGAGACGGTTGCCATTGCAATAGCCGGCGCTGGCTGACCGTCATGCGCCACAAGGTTCGAACAATGGCATCCAGACTGTAGAGGGCTTCGAACGGCAGCCAGATCAGCGGTAGCAGCGCCCGGGCCAGATGTTGGCCGCAGTGCCTTATGGCCGCCACCAGATGCTGCTCAACAGACACGTCAGTGGTTTTGTGCATCAGTTCTTGCACCGCGCTTGACAGCGGCTGAATCAGAACCAGCGTCAGCACCGCCAGCGTCCAAGACAATGATTGTGTCGAGCCCAGCCAGCCCCAGAGCAGAAGGGCCAGTAACCCCGCCGGCTCAAGGCTGCGCCGCAGGTTGTCAAAGATCTTCCAGCAGGCCACCGCGCACAGCCGATTACGCTCATACCCCCCAGAGGCTTTGGGGGTCCAAGGCAGCAGCCAGGGCAACAGCTGCCAGTCGCCGCGAATCCAGCGATGTCGGCGTTTGACATCCGCGGCGTAGCGGGAGGGGTATTCCTCGAACAGTTGCACATCACTCAGCAGTCCCGAGCGGGCATAACATCCCTCGATCAGGTCATGGCTGAGGATTTGGTTTTCCGGCAAGCAGTCTTGCAGCGCATGCTCGAAGGCGTCGACAGCATAGATGCCTTTACCGATGAAAGAACCGTGTAGGAAAAGATCCTGATAGACATCCGACACCGCACGAGTATAAGGATCGACCCCCGCCTCGCTGCCAAACAGGCGGGCATAGGGGGAGCGGGCGGTGCTCGGCAAACTGATGCCGACCCGAGGTTGCAGAATTGCATAGCCACTGCGAATGCGCCCATCGCGCGGGTCGAACTGCGGATGGTTCAACGGATGCTCCATCGCACCGACGCACTGGCGAGCAACATCGCGGGGTAGTTGGGTGTCCGTATCGAGGGTTATCACATAGCGCACCGGATACAGGGCCTGGATATTTCCGACGATCAGCGAAAACCGATCCAGCCCCTGGCCGCGCAGCAGTGCATTGAGTTCAGCGAGTTTACCGCGCTTGCGCTCATATCCCATCCAGACCTGATCGGCCTTGTTCCAGCGCCGGGGCCTGTGCAAAAGAAAAAATCTGTCTGTATGGGGTTCCGGGTATTTACGGTTCAGCGCCTCGATCAATCCCTGAGCCTGGGCAAGGAGGGCATCGTCCTGCGGTGTGGTTTCAGTCGCACAATCCATGAAATCCGTCAGCAAGGCAAAATGCAGATTGGCATCGCGGTTCGCCAGAAAACGCACTTCCAGGCTATCCGCCAGTTCTTCAATATCGGCTGCGATGGCCACTAGGGTTGGAATGACCACCAAAGTGCGGGCCTCTGCTGGAATACCTGTGCTGTAGTCCAGTCGAGGCAGAACGCTGGGCCGCAATGTCAGTGTCACCAAGCCGTTGATCAGTCCGATTGCCAGTCGGCTGCAGGTCAGCAAGATGGGGAGGGTGAGCAATACCAGCGCATAGACGGGCCGTTCGCCTCGATGCAGCTCGTTGAGAAACGGCCAGGCCAGAAGGGCGGTGACCGCTGTGACCGGACCGAGAAAAAAGCTCATGGGGGCAGCGAGCAGCCACCGCCGAAAGTGCTCGCCGATGGGTATACGTGCACCGATTCGCTGCTCCAGGGCGCTGATCCCTGGTCCTACGAGGTAGTAACCGACATGCCTGGCGCTGTCATCTTCAAGCGGCGGTAGAACACATGTGTTGGTCAGGGTGATGGCGGCTTGTGCAATGCTTTCTTCCGTGTGGTCGGCCCTTTTGGCCAGGCGCTCGATCACATGCCGGTATTGATCGCGGGTCGAGAAATCCATTCGGGGGTAGACACCGCAAGGATCGGTGAGCAGTTGTTGTTCTACATGACTTAGACGTTCTACGAACGCTTTCCAGTCGGTAGCGGACAGTAGCCGCAAGCTGGCGATGCTATTGCTGATCGACACCTGGTCTGCTGCTTGTTGCTGGGCATCGATCTGTACTTGGCGCTCGATATTCAATCCTGACTCGCTGAGCATCTGCTCAACCCAGGCCAATGGCAGGATAAGTGCAGCATTCTGCCCTTGGAGTCGACGTGCCAGCTCGGCGACGAAGGGGAAGGTCATGGGTGGCTCGGAGCGGGCCATGTCTGCCACTGTCAGTACGACACTTTTAGCATCGTGTTCAGCGGTTTCGATCAGATGATCGGCCCAATCATCAGCCAGGTTGCGATCCTCCCAGTTGGACATGACCCGTGACGCTACCCGCCGCAGATTCTCGATCAGCGCCAGACGTAACATGATCGGGATGGCCCAGAGTTCACCGAGGGTCAGGGGTGTGACCTTCTGATAACAGCCGACAAACCGGCTCAGACTCTCGGCATCGACGCGCCCGTCCCCGTGGGAGATGGTTTCCAGCGCGATGTCGTAAACCCTGGGCAGCCCCACCGATGGTCCATCTGCCAGGCTCGGCAGTTCGCGGCTGTAACCGCGCGGCAGGTGAGTTTTGGTGGTGCGGATCTGCTCTTCCACCAAGTAGTAATTGTCCAGCAGCCATTCCGCCGCAGGTGTTGCTCTGCGGGTGGATACTGGGGCCGTTGTGAGGGCTCGACAGCTGCTGGCTAGTGTCGCTTCATTGTCGGCTAGTCGCGCGAGCAAGGCGTCTTTCGATGAACGAAGGTTCAGATGGTGCTGTCGGGCAAGCAGGGCTCCGTGACTGGCCATCTGCTCAGCGCTGAACAGCTCCGAACGCAACAAAGGTTCGTATGAGAAGGTGCGGCGAGACTCAGTCCAGCGTTGAAACTGAAGAGCAGGGAAACGCCAGAGCCGAAGAAGTCGCTTGGTCCAATGGCTATCCATGAATTCCTTGGCATGACATGCCCTGGACAAGTGATGATGAAGTAAGTGCAGACAGCGCCTGCCTTTGATCTGGCGGCAGCCTTGGAGTGTCACTTCTGGCCTAGGTAAATGTCTGTGCGCTAGCGAACAGAGGCAAGTCGGCGAAAGTAAGGAAGACCTAGGTCTTATAGGGTGTGCTCATACTGGAGACTGGCTTCACAGAAGCCTGAGAGTGGGCGGCCAGTGCTATGCGAGCCAGCGCCGGAATAGATTTGGAGTGAGTGCGGGTCATGATCGATGCACGGTGATTCTCCACAGTAAGCTGGCTGATTCCAAGCTCCGCGGCGATGTTTTTGCTCGGATGGCCTGCCAGTACCATGTCCATGATTTGTCGCTGCCGCAGGGTTAGCTTGCCGATGCAACGAGTGGCTTCCTGAGTCCAGGCCAGTTTTTTACTCACGTCACGTGAGTGCTCCAATGCTCGTGCAACGCTTTGAAGCACATCGCTAAGACCAAAGCAACATCGCTGCTACCGCTGATCATCACCGCAGGCAATTCGTCGCCATTGCGTCTCAAATAATGCAAGAGTTCTAGTCCCTTCATTCCAGGCAGATGAGCATCAATCAGCAAACAGGCGTGTTTGCCTGGTGAGTAGTCCTCGATGAAATGCTCGCATGATGAATAGTCTTGAACCAGATAGTCGCTGGATTCAAGTATGCCTCGGATCGTATTGCGAAACAGATCGTCATCGTCGACGACGAAGATCAAGGCATCAGATACGTCGTGATCTTCAAGTTGTGAAACTGCTTGCAGGTCCCACCAAACCTTGTCGGCTACTCGAGTGATCAGGATGCTCACCATGTGATGGTTGTAACGCTTGAGGCGTAAGGCGAGTGAAGTGTCAGCGTGGAGGCGGCCAGGACCAAGCAGCGATGCGCCAGGGCTCGGATCTTGGACGGAAGGAGCCAGGCCATGGCGGAGCTCCTTTCTGAGATGGAGCTGCTGACTCGTCGCCAAACGAGCGTTGCAGCTGTACGTAGGTTAGGAAAATCAAGTCTAACCGGCTGATGCGGTACCACTTTGTAAACTTGTTTTTTGACTTGTTAACTATCGTGGTTAACAAGTCAAATTTGTGGTTTACAAACGGTACCGCACTAGCATTGGTGTGGCCCTTGAAATCTGTGCACCAACACCATGCCAAAAGCTGCAGACTTTACACAGCGTCATGCTTGGAGGTGTGCCTGCGACTTCAGTAATACTGTTGCCACCGATGCGGAATTGACCCAGTGCCGACGCAACGGTGACCCAACTCCAATCAGTAAAAATCCAGCACTGGTAATGGCTCACAAAGCAGCTGCCTGGGTCAGTGGCATTTCGGTAACTGGGTCAATCCCGCGCTGGTGACAACACGCTCGACCTCGGCGGCCGGCTTTTGCGCCATCTCTAGCGCCGGGCTCCTGGGTTGTTGTTCGACGCCGCAATTGTCTTCAAATGGCTAAGTTCGACGTTGGGGGGGGCAGCAAAACGGTGTATGCAATGATTGTTGCGCTGTGTACGTCGATCAGTACTTGTAGGTAGGCAGCGCCTGTCAGCGGTTTGTTCGCATCATTGATCCGCGTCGGTCGCGAGTTGGGTGCGTACGGCACCGCCAGTAGACGCTGGTGAAGCGCACTCGGTGACGAAACTACCAACGGCAGGTCATCGTATTCCCGACTGAAGAGGAGGCCGCTTGGAATCCGTCCGCAGTGCAGTTCATAAGCATGGGTTGAGTAGAACTGTCGATGTGAACGAGGTAGTGGGTTGTTGTCTGTGGCAACGAGGTCGATTACCCCAGTTGCTCTGCAACTACCAGACCAGTGATCCATTCTCAGACGGCTGTCTGTCAAGGCTGGCCCGTTATCTCCGTAGTAGGGAACACGCCTCTTCCAGTGAATGGAACGTTGCGGCGGATCATTAGGTTCTCCCGCGCGAGGCAGATTGGCTGATGCATTTCGCTCCATGAGTTGCGGGCGGGAATAGAGCGCGTAGACGGTGTGGCTATGTCCATCTACGTCCTGGCGGGAAGAAGCTCTGATCCGTCGCGATGTCAGAGCCTTGATGCTATGTATCGGGGTTTTTTTTCCGCGCAAGGTGGCGCGCGAAACTGCGCATATCGTCAACGGCAGCGATGGCAGCGGGTTCAAGACCAGATGTTGGTGGCACACATTTTGATCGTTCCGCCTTGACCGGTGTTCTTCTGGATAGCGCAGTAGCGGGTGGTCGCGACGGCTCACGAAATAGTGAGCGTGGTTGATTGTTGGACGGCGAGTGTTCATAGGATTGGCCTTTTTTTCAGCAGGGTTGCCTGCGTCAGGGGCTGATTCAGGTCAACGATGACTTCGCCGTTGAAAATCGCGCGAGCTACCGCACGGACCGACGGTGGGTGCTCAACAGACAGACACTTACCCCAGGTGATGGGCTGGTTAAGTTGCGCCAGGAACTGTGCGCAATAGTCGATTTCAAACGCACTGATGAGGTGTAGGCGGCTGTACAGCCACTTTAAGTTGGCGAGACGAACCGGTTGTAGGATCTGCCGAGCATCAGCTTTTTTGAACTGGATGGACCACTGCTCACACAGTTCGGTGAACGCCTCGAGGGTGGTGAGGTTGTGGCGCGTGGTTCTTAGAAAGTCGGGTTTTACCTCGGTAAAATGATTGGCCCCGGTGTGATGAATAACAAAAAAATCCGGGGTGTAATGCAGTGAGGCGCCCCCCGATTTCCATTTAAAGGTATGCGGCTGAGCATAGTAGGCTTTGACATCGGAATCCCACTCCAGCCACACGCAATAACTCGCCTCCAACGCGCTCTCACAAATGACCTGCGTGCCGTTTTTGATGGAAGGGAAATATATGGTATTGCGGCCATGCCGACCGCGATGTATGTCCCGCGCGGGGACCGGTCCATTGTCCAACCAGGCTTTTTCGTGCCACATGGCGAACGCTCCTCTGTCGAGGTTATCCACTGCGCCGCGTCTTCTGTGTCGCAGTTTGGATCAGTCGACGCTGCACACGGGGCCGTCCCGGTAGCTATCCTGCTTCGCTAGCTGGCGAGTCAGCTGGTGAGGGGGGAGCGCCGATACGGATCAGCCTACGCTTGCGGTACGTAATGAATAGCCCCAATTTATACGCCCTCTATCCTCATAGAACTTCAATAAAAACAGAATGTTGAAAAAACTAAGATGTTCCACTCAATTCCGTACGTAAGACTAAACTGAATGACATGTACCTCGGCGGTAACGGACCTTACAGATGTCCAGACCGGTCACATCAGAGTGTCAACACGTGCGGGCGATGGTTATGGCCCATCATTGCGCGGCCTTACTGGGCATACCGCCCAGGGGGTATCCCCTGGCCAGGACCTTCGAGCGCTTGGAGGGCCGGAGCCCGGGGGGCGATAAAGGTGAGCGCTGGGCCACGGAGCTTTTGGGGCTCACTCAATCACCGGCCCGCGCGAAATTAATGTGCAAGCATTGCCCTGAGGTGCGGACGCTGGCGGCGCATCCGATCTGGAGTGTGCTGGACGGCAAGGTGCAATCGCTGGAAGGATGGCAGCACGTGCTCTTGGCTTGTGAGCCAGAGGCCGCTTTTCGCGTCGACGGCGCCTTGCAAGATCCCCTCAGGCAACTGCCCAAGCTGGTCGAGCCGGATCATCTAACGTGCCTGGTCATGCTGTTAAAATCTTCGAACGTTGCCTTTATCCCGTATCGGAGTGTTTTTGCTCGGGGCATCCAGAACAGCGTGGCCAAGTTGTCTTTACTGCCCGCCTGGTACCCCACCCGCTACCGTTTGAAATCACTGTTGCAGTGTCAGTTGGCGCTGCCCGCCCTGAGTGGCTACGCGGGCGTCTACGAGTACCTGGATGAACAACTGGATGACACCATTGAGGCTTACCGCTTGTTGTTTGAATGGGGGAGGACAACCCCGTTGTTCAATGACCTCTGTGAGCCGGAGTGGGCGGAGTTTTGTTCTGTGTTCGAACACGCTCCCCCCCGACAGCGTCTTGAAATCCTTGAGGCCCTGGCCGAATACCGGCGGCACCCTGAGTCGGTGTTCAGGCTCCCGCGGTTGAGGCGCCTGTGCCCCAGCGCCCTAAGGGTTTCTCGTAACCCGTCGGGGGCCTGACGCTGGCTACGCCAACGCCAGTCCGTCGTTTTCACTCAGTTCTGTACTGTGATGTCGAATTTGGAAGGTTATTGTCAATATGTTAAAGGATTCGTTTCAAAAAAATGACCCTGATGACTCGTGTTCAGACTCAGATAATTTGGGAGCTCGTCGCAGTTTTTTGGGAAGGTGCTGCCATTGTTTATAATAGATAACGGTTTATGAGGTTTCTGTTCGCTGAAGGAGAGTTTGTTTCTGGTATTAGAAACGATGGTGCAATAAAATTCTGTGAAATTTTATCTTTCGATGGGGGTAAGACATGAGTCAATGTACTTTTTCAGTTTTTTTTGCTTATGAGTTTGGTTTGGGTAAGTTCTTCAGGGATAGGGTGTTCAATTACTAGTGGCCTGAATGGCTAATTCGTTAATTTATTTATTGTCGCGCCCAGCTTTGCCTTATGTACCGAACTGATGAAGGTTTCAGCCGTTTTGCTTCACTTAAACGGCTTGACCGAGTGTTCGTTATGAGTTTCGATAAATTGGCGGATGGTCGCTTTCAAATCGGCGACGCTGGTGAAGGCGCCCCGATACAGTGCTCGCCGTTCCAGTTTCGCGAACCAACCTTCCACGGCGTTCAACCAAGACGCGCTGGTCGGTGTGAAGTGCAATTTGAAACGCGGGTGCTTTTCCAGCCATTGCTTGATAGTCACAGTCTTGTGGGTTGAGCTGTTATCCAGAATCACATGCAGATCCAGTCCCGCCGGCGTGCTGCGGTCGATCTGGTTGAGGCGCTCAGGGCTCAAGGCAACCCCTGAAAGCTTGGCGACTACAACTAGGGAGGCAATACCACTATCACCAACGGCAGGCTCAACAAGCTGAGAAGGTGCATCCATTGCTGTCCTTCCTGACACAAAACGCTCCCTAAATCCGCACCTTTGCCAGCCCCTGTAACAAGCCGGATACGTTATCGAGATCTAAAATCGATCAGTTGATCAAGTACGCTTAAAAATTAGAGTAAAAATCATACCTACCGCTTTGCCGGAGTTGAGCCTTGCCTTGGAAAACCGACGGAGCATTACACTTTTTAACAGGCAATACTGGCGTTTTCCTACTACTTTTCATCACGCAATAAACTTTCACCGCTCCGTTCAGCCATGGTTCAGGATCAAAATCCGAGATGAAATTTTTACACCCATCCATTCAGTTGGAATGAATATTGCTCAGAGAAATTCTTTATTTTTTCCTCCAACATGGAAAAAGTATAACGTCCTCAGTAATGCCCCCAATTGGGGCAACATCAGGTCAGAGTCCTTAACTAAGAAGCCGCTTAAGTTCGACAGTAAGTGTCGGCAGATGTGCCCTTTGCACCAAAGCCGCCGGACATCAGACCTCCCAGTGCTGACGATTACCAATCGTCTCACAGCAATAAGTCATGAATAGGGTCAGCCTTTCAATCCCGCGTCGCATCCTAACTGCACCAACCCTGAGGGCCATAGACCCGGTCGTACCACCCGGTGTTGCGGGCCTTTTGGGCGAGGTGGTCGGGAGTGTTCATACCAAAGTCAACCACGCCCGCCTCATAGCCCTGAACGCTCTGGCGCTGGCGCGTAGTGCGTGCTCAGGACCTGTGCCGCGAATCTGGTCAGGTGAAAGCCATCGGTCTCATCGCGGCATTTGATCGCGAGCTTGCGCTCACCCTTATACGGCGTAAACCAACTTGTCGTCATGACATGACTGGCCCTGACCACAAACGGGCTTTGACGAACGTCCGCATATGCGCCTTACCTTCTTTTAGGCGTGGTACACCGTGTTTGGGGCAGTCTATGATCGTCAATACGCTGGAAAATCCCTTCGCCAGCTAAAATCCAGTCTCTGAAGTGAGTGTGGAACTCCGCCAGTCAGTCAGTGGGTAAGCTCGACTCAAATTGTTTTGTGATTCAATTTACCTGACCAAATTAATTTTTGTTGAAAATGACCGCCAGTCGCTGCACAAAGCCTGTGGGCTGCTCATGAGCCTACTGAGTCTACAGCGTGGATCTCGCCGTCTTCAGTCGTTCACATTCGTCATGCTTGGCATCGAGCTGCTGCTGCAAGCTGACGAATTGTTCGGCGATGAGTTCTTTTTGGCCTAACAGTTGGGCGTGGCGGCTGCTCAAATGTTCACAGCGCTGATTGGTACCGCGCAGCGTTTTTTCGAGACGCCCATTCTCCTGTTTCACGCGCGTGAGATCTTCGATTAATCGCGCGTTGTCCCGATTTAGATCGATCAGCGCTTGCTGTTGCTCGTCCAGTACACGGCTCTGCGTGCGCAGTTGACCCGTGTAGTGCTGAATTTGCTGTTCGTGGCCGCGCAGCAACGCATCGCGGGCGTCCTGACTCTGTTGACGAAAGTGTTCCAGCCCGTCTCTGGCGTGGCGGCTTTGGGTGATCAGTTCCGTGATCTGTGACTGTTTTTCTGTCAATTGGGTGCCCTGCTCCTGGACTTTGGCATGCGCCTCTGTCAGTTGCATTTGAGCGTTCCTCAGTTCGGCGGCTTGTTGTTGCAGGTACTTGTTCTGCTCTCTGAGCTGGCTTTCCAGAATACGATTTTGCTTCGCCAGGCCTTCGGTATTTACCTGCGCGTCGTGCAAGCGCTGGCTGAGCTGCGTCTGACAGGCGTCGGAATCGTTCCGCACCTGGGCAACTACCTGATCGGCTTCTGTCTGCAACAATTCGGCCAAGCTCGTGACCGCTTGCGCCAATGGTCCCGTGAGCCGCTCCAGGCTCGTCGCTGGGCGCTCGCGGGTGTTATCCAGTTCCTTGAGGTACTGGGAAATCGTGGTCTTGGAGCCGGTATTGCCCAAGGCTACGCGCACCGCATCAATGCTCGGGCGCTTGCCTTGGGCGAGCAGCTGCGCCTTGGCCTTTTGCACCAGGGCCTTGTTGATGCCTCCGCGTGCCATGCAGGAACCTCCGACGATTTCGTACTGGGTTACGTGTCATGTAATTACAGGCTACAAAACTTTGCTTTTCAAGCGTGATTCTGCCCATTGGTCAGACGGGATAATCGCGGGTTATCTCATGTCATGACCGTTCATCGCTATTTGCCGCGTCGCCGGGGGTATGGAGCCCAGGCCGGGCACGGTGCTATCAGTCGCGGGTCCAGTGGACTGCGGGACGCTGTGGTGTAGCGGCCCCACGGTCGCGGACGGGGGAGGCACGGCCCCGCAGTATGCCTCTGAACGACACCCGTACATAATATAATAGCGTGTTACAGCGAGTGCCAGAATCGGTTTAGCGAGTACCAGAATCTGGGGGTGGGGCTGCACTCGTCGAACATCATGATGTTGAGGAATAAAATCGGTCGTCATGAAGTTAAATCAGCCGCCGGCGAACTCAGTCTGGTGTGCCTCAACGAGCAGGGTGAAAAAAACCAACGGATGTTCGGTCAGAGCACTGCAAATCGCTATCACACTCACCGTCTATAGGTGCCACAGGCACTCAGCTCCGCGCGCTCAACTTATTTGCCTTGCGCTGCCTGCGGTCCGGCCGCCGATGCGCGGCGTCCGTTAATCGGTCGTGGTGCGAACCCCATGTAGGGGGCCGCCGGTGAATCCAGAGGCCCGCATGACGCTGATCAAAGCCTTGAACGGAAAGGGGACGTTTAACTATCTCTACGACTTCGCGACAGTTGTAGGTTCACAAAATAAATGACTCGGAAGCCCCAGCAAACGCAGGCGAAAAATCATATTTTTTGTGAAACCGCCGGTTGGGGCTCACAGAAAAGATGAGAAAAATCTACTGAACTCACAAAATAGATGCACCACCACCAGCGTTCCAGACCCTGCCGTTCATCAACGAGGATTGTGCATATAAGGAGGGGGTCGTAGAATCCAGCTGTGGAGCGCGCATGCCGGTGATGCCGTAAAGGTAAGTGCCCATGCTGCCAAGCTTTCGAGCTTGGTTCCGCCAAAACCTTTGGTGGCGGGATAGGGTTGCTGAGGCCCAAGAGGCCCGGCCTATTCCTGAGTCTCTAAACCCAAGCCTTTAAACCCTTATTTTATATAGATGCTGCCGACCTCAGGCGGCACCTATATCACTTCGGACACTAAAGTCCGGTCTCGCTCCGAGGTGCTTACATGAAAACCACGTTCGTTGACGAACTTCTACGGGGAGTCAAAGAGGCACCTAGGCTCTACTTTGTCCCGTTGATCGGGGCGGTAAAAGAGATCCGTGCTGAGCTTCGCCGAATCGAAGCCGCTACTACACGGGTTGACGACGATAGACTAAAGGGGGATCGTCAGTGAAACCTATGCGACTGGGTCTCCTACTTCCCTTCATTTCCACTTTGATCTGCGCTTCAAGCTCCTCAACCTCTTTATCCAGCACCTTGAAGTGCTCGATCAGTCGCTCAATAAGCTGACGGAACGAGACTGGCAGCTCATTAGCCGCGCCTTCGATTACGCATGGGAGTCTCGTAGTAATGTGGGCGATTCCCTGAGGCACAATTAGACCAAACTCAGCAAGCAGCCCTCGGATCTGATTGGCCTGGGCTGTGTGCGCCTTCACGAATCCCTGACGCGCACGATGCAAGGCCAATACGGACTGCTGCTCAACATTCTTAATCGGCACAAAGCGCATCGTTGGACGAGTTACAGCCTCGCAGATGGCCTCGGCATCTGCTGCATCATTCTTGTTGCTCTTTACATAGGATTTTGACGAATTGCGGGGCCATGAGTCGCACGGTATGGCCAAGTGCTTAAGGCTTGCGGGCCCAGTAGTGAGCAATGCTACACGCTTCCATGCCGATCAGGCAGGACGGTAAGTTGGCAAAAAATACTGCCACCTGATCGCGCTTCAGTTGCTTGCGCAATAGGGGCTTGCCACACTCGCCGGTGTGGGCCGGGAGCAGCGCGGCGTGTCGGGAGACGCGCCTTCCCCCCACATTCCCCTCCACTGAGGTCTCCCCAGTCGTGTTCCCGTGTTCGACTGTCCGGGATTCTGGTGACATACAGCCTGCAAGGCTGATGCTTAAAATCGGCGATTTGTCTATCAAACCGGTGATGCTATGAACCTGACACTGCCCATGCCCCGGACCTTTCCTCTGACGATGGCCCAACGGGCCATCTGGCTGGACCAGGTGAGCCGGATGGATTCGCCGTTGTACAATATCGGTGGTTATCTGGAATTCAACGGCCCGCTGCGGGCCGATGTGCTGCAGCGTGCGCTCGAGTTGCTGGTGGACAAGCACGATGTCCTGCGCACGGTATTGCTCGATGAAACCGATGCGGACGGCGTACCGCTGCAATGTTTTGTGTCTTCACTGTCGGTGAAAGTACCGCTGTACGATTTCTCGGGGCAAGCCGATCCGCTCGGTAACGCCCAGGCCCTGATACAGGAGCAGATGGCCCGGGTTTACGACCTGGCGCGTGCGCCCTTGTTCGATTTTTTCCTGATCAAGCTTGGCGAGGCCCATTACTACCTGGCCAATCAGGCCCATCACCTGATTCTCGATGGCTGGGGCTTTTCGCAGGTGATGAATTCGTTCGGGGGCATCTACAGCGCCCTGGTGCAGGGCCGTCAGCCCGACCTGCAGGCGCCGTCTTACGTCGGTTTTATCCTTGAAGACGATCGTTATCGCAAGTCCCCGCGTTATGCCAGGGACCGTCACTACTGGCAGGAGAAATACCCGGTTTTGCCGCCGCTGCTGCTGGTGCCGCGCTCTCGTGACCGGCAGGTCAAAGACAAGGCCGCGAGCGGGCATCGTATGTGGCCATTTCCGCTGGCCTTGCACGAGCGTATGGGCGAGTTGGCGAAGGGCTGCGGGGCCTCGACCTTCCATGTGTTGCTGGCGGCGCTGTCGGTCTACTTCACCCGAACGGCACAGCGCGATGAATGGGTGGTGGGGCTGCCGTTGCTCAACCGTTCCTCGGCCTCATTCAAGGTCACGGCGGGAATGTTTACCCAGGTCAGCGCGGTACGTTTCAACCTGGGGCCGTCACTGAGTTTCGCCGAGGTGGTGCGCGCGGTCCGTGGAGTGCTCAAGCGGGATTTCCGCCACCAACGTTTCCCCGTCGGTGAGATCAATCGCGGACAGCTGTTCGACCTGACGGTGTCCTACGAGCCGGATCACCACCTATACCGCTTCGGCGAGTTGTCGGCGTCGGCGGTCAAGACGTCCAGCAATCAGGCACAAGGCCCCCTGGCGATTCACTTGCGCACCGGCAAGGACAAAGCCTGGTTGCATTGCATCTATGACGAGGCCTATTTCAATGCCGAGGACATCCAGGCCCTGGTCGAGCGTTTCACCCATGTACTGGAACAGGTCCTGGACAATCCTGAACTGGCCGTGGGCGAGGTGTCGTTGTCCACCGAGGCTGATCGTACGCTGCTGCAACAGTGGAATGCTGAGGTGCCAAGCTACCTCTCCCGGGATACGATCCATGGCTTGTTCGAATCCCGTGCCACGGCGCAACCCGAAGCGACGGCGCTGATTTTCGAAGGCGAGCACCTGAGCTATGGTGAACTGAATCGTCGGGCCAATCAGCTGGCGCACCGCCTGCTGGGCCTGGGGATTTGCCCGGATGACCGGGTGGCGATCTGTGTCGAGCGTGGCCTGGACATGATCATCGGTCTGTTGGGGATCCTCAAGGCGGGTGCCGGTTATGTGCCGATCGACCCGACATACCCGCAGGAGCGCATCCATTACACCCTGCGTGACAGCACTCCGATGGCGGTGTTGGTGCAACCTTCCACCCGTGAGGTGGTGGGCGAGCTGTCGGTGCCTTTGATTGATCTCGGGTCGGTCACCTTGCAGGATGAATCCGTCGCCAATCCGCAGGTTCCCGACCTGACGTCCTCTCATCTGGCTTATGTGATCTACACCTCTGGCTCCACCGGTTTGCCCAAGGGTGTGATGGTCGAACATCGCAACGTCACACGGTTGTTATCGGCCACCCAGCGCTGGTTCGGTTTCAACGAGCGGGATGTCTGGGCGCTGTTCCACTCGTTTGCCTTCGACTTCTCGGTCTGGGAAATCTGGGGCGCGTTGTTCCACGGCGGCCAGTTGCTGGTGGTTCCGCAACTCACCAGCCGTGCGCCGGACGAGTGTTATGCCTTGCTGTGCCACACGGGTGTGACCGTACTCAACCAGACGCCAAGCGCCTTCCGTTCGCTGATCGCGGCCCAGGGCCGCAGCGGGTTGGTGCATTCCCTGCGCCAGGTGATTTTCGGCGGCGAAACCCTGGAACCGGCGATTCTCAAGCCCTGGTATGCACGCAGCGCCAATGCCGCGACCCAACTGGTGAACATGTACGGCATCACTGAAACCACGGTGCATGTGACTTACCGAGCCTTGGAGGCGGCGGATGCGTTGTGGCTGGGCAGCAGCCCGATCGGCAAGCGCATTGCCGATTTGCGCCTCTACGTGCTGGATACCCGGGGACGGCCGGTGCCTCCGGGCGTGGAGGGCGAGTTGTATGTGGGCGGGGCGGGCGTTGCCCGTGGCTACCTGAATCGCCCCGAATTGAACCGAGAGCGCTTTTTGGCCGACCCCTTCGACAGTACCCCGGGCGGGCGCATGTACCGCACGGGCGACCTCGGTCGCTGGCTGGCGGATGGCAGTATCGACTACCTGGGCCGCAACGACGACCAGGTGAAGATCCGTGGCTTTCGTATCGAGCTGGGCGAGATCGAGGCCCGTCTGGCCGCCTGCGATGGTGTACGTGATGCGGTGGTGATTGCCCGTGAGGACGACGCGGGCGACAAGCGCCTGGTGGCCTACCTGATTGCCAGTGAGGAAGACGGGCCCAACGTTGCTGATTTGCGCACGCAATTGCTGTTGTCGCTGGCCGACTACATGGTGCCCAGTGCTTTTGTGATACTGGAGCGCTTCCCCCTGACCAGCCACGGCAAGCTGGACCGCAAAGCATTGCCGGCACCCGATGCCGAGGCCTTTGCCCGGGGTGACTACGAGGCCCCGCAAGGCGCGACGGAAATCGTTCTGGCGCGACTCTGGAGCGAATTGCTCGGTATCGAGCGCATTGGGCGCCACGATCAGTTCTTCGAACTGGGCGGTCATTCGCTGCTGGCCGTGAAGTTGATCGAGCGCATGCGCCAGATCGGGTTGAGTGCCGATGTGGGCGTGCTGTTCGGGCAACCGACCTTGGCGGTCCTGGGCGCCGCCACCGGCGCCACGTCCGGGGTGCGGGTCCCGGTCAATACGATTGTCCCCGATTGCCGCCGGATCACCCCGGACATGCTGCCCCTGGCCACTCTTTCGCAAGCGCAGATCGACCGCGTTGTCGAAACCGTGGCCGGTGGTGTGGCCAACGTGCAGGACATTTACGCGCTGGTGCCGTTGCAGGCCGGTATCCTGTTCCACCACCAGAGCAGCACCGAGGGCGACCCGTACTTGCTGCAAGCGGTGTTGCGCATGGACAGCCGCGAGCGCCTGGCGGACTTTGTCGAAGCCCTGCAACTGACGATTGTCCGGCACGACATCCTGCGTACTTCGGTGGCCTGGGTCGGGCTGGATGAGCCGGTTCAGGTGGTTTGGCGCGATGCCCGCCTGCCGGTGCAGCACGTGTCGATCAACCCGGCACTGGGGGATGTGGCCACGCAACTGACTCAGCGTTTCGATGCGCGCCATACCCGCCTGGACCTGACCCGTGCGCCGATGATGGCGCTGCACTTCGCCCAGGACCCGCAGGACGGTGGATGGGTGGCGGTGTTGCAGTTCCACCACCTGATCGATGACGCGACCTCCCTGGTGTTGTTGGGCCAGGAGATCGAAGCGCACCTTCAGGGCCGCGGCGCCCAGTTGGCTCCGTCGGTGCCTTATCGGAACTACGTGGCTCAGGCGCGCCTGGGCGTCAGTCAGGCGGCCCACGAAGCGTTCTTTCACGAAATGCTCGGGGATGTCGACGAGCCGACCCTGCCGTTCGGCTTGCGGGACGTGCAGGGTGACGGGCAGGGCATCGAGCAGGCCAGCCAGGCGGTGACGCCAGCGCTGGGGCAGCGCCTGCGCGTCCAGGCCCGCCGCCTGGGGGTGAGCAATGCGAGTCTGTATCACCTGGCCTGGGGGCAGGTGGTAGGCCGTTTGTCCGGGCGTCAGGACGTGGTTTTCGGTACGGTATTGATGGGGCGCATGAGCAGTGGCCAGCACGCCGACCGCGCTCTGGGTATGTTCATCAACACCTTGCCGCTGCGGGTCGAAGCGGGTGGTCAACGTATACAGGCGGCCCTGAAAAATACCCACGCCCGATTGGCCGCCTTGCTCGGCCATGAACATGCGCCGCTGTCGCTGGCGCAACGCTGTAGCGGTGTCGCCGCGCCCACGCCGTTGTTCAGTGCGTTGCTCAATTACCGTCATGCCGCCGTAGGCGCGCCGTCAGCGCAGGAGGCCGACAAGGCCATGCTCTGGGCCGGAGTGCAGGTGGTCGGCGGGCAAGAGCGCAGCAACTTCCCGCTGATGCTCTCGGTGGACGACTCGGGGGAGGGCTTTGACCTCACGGTGCAAGCGGTGGCCGGCGTTGATCCACTGCGCGTTTGCGGCTATATGCACCGCTTGCTGGAAGCCGTTGCCGAGGCTCTCGAAACGGAGGCCGATAGCCCATTGCACGGCCTGGCATTACTGCCCGAGGCCGAGCGGCAGTTGTTGCTCGGTGATTTCAATGCCTTCGATGCAACTTATCCGGTCAGCCTGGCGGTCCACACACTGTTTGAAGCCCGGGTACAGCACAATCCCGACGCTATTGCGGTCAGCTACCAGGACTGGCAACTGAGTTATGGCGAACTCAATGCTCTGGCCAACCAGATGGCCCACCACCTGATCGCCGAAGGTATCGGCGTCGATGACCGGGTGGCGATCTGTGCGGAACGCAGCTTGGAAATGATCGTCGGCCTGCTTGCAATCCTCAAAGCGGGCGCCGGCTATGTACCGCTGGACCCCGCCTACCCGGACGAACGCCTGGCGTACATGCTGCAAGACAGCACGCCGAAAGTGTTGCTGACCCAGCAACACCTGTGTGAGCGCTTCGCTCGGGAGCCGGTGTCGGTATGGCTGCTGGACCCGCATTTACGCGCCGCCCAGGGCATCGAGGCGCAGGCCTGGCACAATCCGCAGGTCGATGGTCTCAACACCGAGTCCCTTGCCTATGTGATCTACACCTCGGGATCCACCGGTCAGCCCAAGGGCGTGGCCATGCCGCATGGGCCGCTGATCAACCTGATGCACTGGCAGATCGCGCAGACCCAGGCGGATGCTCGTCCGGCCCAGCGTACCTTGCAATTTGCCGCACTGGGCTTTGATGTAGCCTTCCAGGAAGTCTTCAGTACCCTGTGTGCTGGGGGCGAGCTGTCGCTGGTCCATGGCGATGTGCGGCTCGATTTCCGGCAGCTGTTCCAGCATATTTGCCAGCAGCGCATCCAGCGTCTGTACCTGCCATGCATTGCCTTGCAGGCCCTGGCGGAAGCCGTGGCCGAAGACCCTGAACTGGCCCGCCTGCCCTGTGCTCTCAGCGATGTGATCAGCGCCGGCGAGCAACTGCGCCTAAGCGAACCGATACGCGTGCTGTTCCAGCGGCTGCCCGGTTGCCGCCTGCACAACCACTACGGCCCCACCGAATCCCACGTCACCACGGCACTGACCCTGGACGGCGATGCCGCGACCTGGCCGACCCTGCCGTCCATCGGCGTACCGCTGGCCAACACCCGCATCTACCTGCTGGACGAACAACGGCAACCGGTGGCGCTGGGCGTCGCTGGCGAAATCTACATCGGCGGCGCCTGCGTCGCCCGTGGCTATTTGAATCGTGACGACCTGAGCGCCGAGTGTTTTCTTGTCGATCCGTTTGTCCACCAGGGCCGCATGTACAAGACCGGCGACCTGGGACGTTATCGGCGCAACGGCGAGATCGAGTATCTGGGCCGCAATGACGGGCAGATCAAGATCAGAGGCTTTCGGGTCGAGTTGGGGGAAATCGAAGCGTGCCTGACCCGGTATGCTGGGGTGCGCGACGCCGCGGTGCTGGTGCGTGAAGACAGCCCCGGTAACAAACGCCTGGTCGCCTACTTCACCGCCCAGGCTGAACCCACGCTGCCGGAGATTGATGGCCTGCGTGCGTATTTGCAGGTCTTGCTGCCCGATTACATGATTCCCGCGGCCTACGTGCGCTTGGATAAACTGCCGCTGTCAGTCAACGGCAAGCTCGACCGGCGCGCCTTGCCGGTGCCGGATATCGGTGCTTTCGCTAGTCGTGAGTACGAGGCACCACAAGGCGCCACGGAAATCGCCCTGGCCGAGCTCTGGGCCCGGGTACTGGAGGTTGTCCAGGTCGGTCGCCAGGACAACTTTTTCGAACTGGGCGGCCATTCGTTGCTGGCGGTCAGGCTCATCGAAGGTATGCGTCAACAGGGCATGAGCGTCGATGTGCGCGTGCTGTTTGGCCAACCGACCCTGGCCGCCCTGGCGGCGGCAGTCGGCGGCGCCAGCGAAGTTCAGGTGCCGGCCAATGGCGTCCCGGGGCATTGCGCGCGCATTACCCCGGATATGCTGCCGCTGATCAGCCTGAGCCAGGACGAGATCGACGAGATCGTCAGCAGAGTCCCGGGAGGCGCGCGCAATGTGCAGGACATCTACCCGCTGGCGCCGCTGCAACAAGGCATCCTCTATCACCACATCACGGCCGAGCAGGGCGACCCGTACCTGTTGCAAGCCTTGCTTGTCCTGGGCGATCGAGTGGAGCTGGAGGGCTTTTTACACGCCTTGCAGGCACTGATCGAACGCCACGATATCCTCCGCACCGCGTTGTTTTGGGAAGACTTGGCGCAGCCGGTGCAAGTGGTGTTGCGCCACGCTGGTCTGGTGCTTGAGGAACTCGAGCTGGATCCGGTCAACGGTGCCATCCGCGATCAACTCCATCAGCGTTTCGCCCCCCGCCACGCGCGTCTGGACCTCAGCCAGGCGCCGTCGATGCGACTGGTCTGTGCCTGGGACGCCATCCACCAGCACTGGCTGGTGATGTTGCTGTTCCACCACATCGCCATGGACCATACGGCCCTGGAGGTGATGCAACAGGAGATCCTTGCTTATCTCCATGGCCGGTTCGATCAACTGGATGCGCCCATGCCGTACCGCAACTATGTGGCCCAGGCGCTGTTGGGCGTGAGTCAGGGGACACACGAGCAGTTTTTCCGCGAGATGCTCGGCGATGTCGATGAGCCGACCTTGCCATTTGGCCTGAAGGAGGTGCAGGGCGACGGGATCGGCGTCGAGGAGGTCAAGCTGCAAGTGGACCCGGATCTGTCCTGCCGCTTGCGGGCACAGGCACGGCAGTTGGGGGTCAGTGCCGCCAGCCTGCATCATCTGGCGTGGGCTCGGGTACTGGCCAGTGTCAGCGGGCGCGACGACGTGGTGTTCGGCACCGTGTTGCTCGGCCGGATGCAGAGCGGCGATGGCGCCGACCGTGCCATGGGCATGTTTATCAATACCTTGCCGTTGCGGATCGAGGTCGGCGCGCAAGATGTGCGCAGCGGCGTTCGTGCCGTCCACGCACGCCTCAGCGCCTTGCTGGGCCATGAACATGCGCCGCTGGTGCTGGCGCAGCGATGCAGCGCCTTGCCGGCGTCGTCACCACTGTTCAGTTCGGTCCTCAACTACCGCCACAGCCCGTTGCTGGAAAGTGCAGGACCGCACTACTGGGCGGGTATCGAGGTACTGGACGTGCGCGAGCGTACCAATTACCCGTTTGCCCTGTCGGTGGACGACCAGGGCGAAGCGTTCCTGTTGAGCGTGCAGACCACGGGGGTCGATGCCCGGCGTGTCGCCGCCTATATGGAGACCAGTCTGCAGAGCCTGGTGGGGGCGCTGGAGTCGACACCGCATTCGCCATTGCACACATTGCCGGTGTTGCCGGCCCAAGAGCTCGAAACGCTGCTGGAAGGCCTGAACAACAGCGCAGTCGATTACGACCTCCACCACACCGTTCACAGCCTGTTCGAAGCCCAGGTCCTGCGCACTCCGGACGGGGTCGCGGTGCGCCAGGATGACCGGCAACTGAGCTACCGCGAACTCAACGAACGGGCCAACCAACTGGCGTACCAGTTGCGCCACAACGGCGTGCAGGTGGAGGCGCGGGTGGCCATCTGCGTCGAGCGCGGGATAGACATGCTGGTCGGCCTTTTGGCGATCCTCAAGGCCGGCGCTTGCTATGTGCCCCTGGATCCGACGCATCCCGACGAGCGTTTGCTGTACCTGCTGGAAGACAGCTCGCCGGCGGCGCTGATTGTCCAGCGTCATGTGCTGTCGCGCCTGCCAGCGTTGAAGGTACCGGTGATCAACCTCGACCACTGCACCTGGCAGGACCCGTCCGTCACCAACCCCGACATCGCCGGGCTGAGCGCGGCGAACCTGGTTTACATCATCTACACCTCCGGCTCCACTGGCCTGCCCAAAGGCGTGATGGTGGAGCATCGGTCCCTGGCCAACATGGTTTACTGGTACCGCGACCGCTTTGAGTTGACGCCGGCCAGCCAGACCTCCAGTGTCATTGCATTGGGCTTCGATGCCATGGGCTTCGAGATCTGGCCGGCCCTGTGTTCAGGGGCGACGCTGCATCTGCCGCCGGCCGGTGGCGACAAGGACAATATCGATGCCTTGCTCGACTGGTGGTGCGCCCAGCCGCTGGACGTGAGCCTGCTGCCTACGCCGATTGCCGAATACGCCATGAGCCGCGACCGAGTACACCCGACCCTGCGTATCCTGAATATCGGTGGCGATCGGTTGCGGCATTTCACCAAGGCCCAGCGTTTTGAGCTGATCAACAACTACGGCCCCACCGAGGCAACGGTGCTCGCCACGTCCGGCTGGGTTGAGGCGGGGCAGGCGCCGCAAATTGGCAGACCGGTCGCCAATACCCGGATCTATCTGCTCGACAGCCAGCGGCAACCGGTGCCACTGGGCGTCGCTGGTGAGCTGTACATCGGTGGCGTGCAGGTAGCGCGCGGATATTTCAATCGACCGCAACTCAATGTCGAGCGCTTCCTCGACGACCCCTTCAGTCGTGTCCCCGGCGCCCGGATGTACCGCACCGGTGATATGGCGCGCTACCTAGCAGACGGCAATATCGAGTACCTGGGTCGTAATGATGACCAGGTGAAAATCCGTGGTTTTCGTATCGAGTTGGGCGAGATTGAAGCGAAGTTGACGGATCACCCGGCTGTCCGCGAGGCCGTTGTGCTGGCGCGTGAGGATGAGCCTGGTGAAGTGCACCTGGTGGCCTACGTCACGGCGCAATCGACGGACGATGTGCCGGAGGCCGAAGCGCTGCGTGCCCATCTGAAGACGCAACTGCCCGATTACATGGTGCCCGCCGCTTACGTGCTGTTGGCCTCGTTGCCACTGACGACCAACCACAAGATCGATCGCAAGGCCCTTCCCGCGCCGGACCGGCAGGCGTTGATCCTGCGCGCCTATGAAGCGCCGCAAGGCGAAATCGAAACCCTTGTCGCGCAGATCTGGGAACAGCTACTCAATGTCGAGCGGGTAGGGCGCTTCGATCATTTCTTCGAGTTGGGCGGGCATTCCCTGCTGGCGGTTAAGTTGATCGAGCGGATGCGCCAGCAGGGGCTGAGCGCCGACGTGCGGGTACTGTTCAATCAACCCACCGTTGAGGCGTTGGCCGCGGCAGTGGGGGGCAATCGTGAGGTCGTTGTACCGGCCAATGGCATTCCCCCGGGTTGCCAGCGCATTACCCCGCCGATGCTGACGCTGGTAAAACTGGATCAGCAGACCCTGGATCGTATTGTCGCGAGCGTGCCGGGTGGAACCGCCAACGTGCAGGATATCTACCCCCTGGCACCGCTGCAGAAGGGCATCCTGTTCCACCACCTGTTGGCCGGGCAGGGCGACCCGTACTTGCTGCACGTGCTGTTTGCGCTGGACGATCGGCAGCACCTGGAGGTGTTTATCCAGGCCTTGCGACGGGTGATCGAGCGTCACGACATCCTGCGTACCTGCGTACTGTGGGAGGGGCTCGACGAACCGGTGCAGGTGGTCTGGCGCCAGGTCAGCCTGAGTGTGGAAGAGGTCGTGATCGATGACCCGGGCGCAGCGCCCGAACAGGTGTTGCAAGAGCGTTTCGACAACCGCCACACCCGGCTCGATCTGGCTCAGGCGCCGCTGATTCGAGTGGCCTGGCACCAGGATGCGCTCACCGGACAGTGCCTGGCGCTGCTCATGTTCCATCATCTGGTGCTGGACCATACCGCGGTGGAGGTGATGCGCCAGGAGATGAACGCCTACCTGCAGGGCCAGGGCGAAACCCTGGGTGAAGCGATGCCTTATCGCAACTACGTCGCCCAGGCTGCACTGGGGACGAGCGAGCAGGCTCAGGAGGTGTTCTTCCGCGACATGCTCGGTGACCTCGATGAGCCGACGCTGCCCTTTGGCTTGCAGGAGGTCCGGCACGGCGACCCGCAGATGGACGTGGCGCAATGGACGCTGGACAGTGAATCGAGCCTGCGCCTGCGCGCCCAGGCGCGTAAGCTGGGGGTCAGTGCCGCCAGCCTCTACCACCTGGGCTGGGCCCTGGTGCTGGGCAAGCTCTGCGGGCGCGAAGAGGTGGTGTTCGGCACGGTATTGCTGGGCCGGATGCAGGGGGGGGAGGGTGTCGATCGTGCCATGGGGATGTTTATCAATACCCTGCCGCTGCGCGTCGGGGTGGATGCCCGCAGCGTGAGCGAAGGTGTCAAGGCGGTCCATGCGCGCCTGAGTGCATTGCTGGTACACGAACATGCTTCCCTGGTGCTGGCACAGCGTTGCAGTGGCGTGGCGGCTCCGACGCCGTTGTTCAGTGCCTTGCTGAACTACCGTCACGCCCATGGCGGCGACAAACAGGACCCGGGCACCTGGCACGGCGCGCGGATCATCGGCGCGGCGGGCCGCACCAACTATCCGCTGGTCCTGTCGGTGGACGACCTGGGAGAGTGTTTCAACCTGACCCTGCAAACCAGCGCCGGGGTGGAGGCGCAACGTATCTGCCGATACATGCAGACGGCGCTGGCCGGGCTGGTCGAAGCCTTGGAGCGGTCGCCGCAAACTCCGCTCAATCGACTGTCCATCTTGTCGGCGGCGGAGCGTGCGCAGTTACTGTATCACTGGAACACCGCCACCGCACAGCCCCCCGGTGATCACACCCTGCATGGTCTGTTCGAGGCGCAGGCAGCCTTGCATCCCGAGGCGATCGCCTTGCAATTCGAGGGGCAAGCGCTGACTTACGGTGAACTGAACCGCCAGGCGAATCAGGTGGCTCACCGCTTGCTCGAACTGGGCGTATTGCCCGATGATCGCGTGGCGCTCTGTGTCGAGCGGGGGCTGGCGATGATCGTCGGCCTGCTGGGCATTCTCAAGGCCGGTGCCGGGTATGTGCCCCTGGACCCGGTGTACCCGGCCGAGCGCCTGGCCCACAGCCTTCGGGACAGCGCGCCGGTGGCCGTGCTTACGCAGTCTAACCTGAGCCTGGCGGATATACGGGTTCCGCTCATCCTGCTGGATCGACCCGAGACCGACGGAGTTGCCCGGCAGCCCCGGCATAACCCGCTTGTCCCGGCTCTGCGTGGTAGCCACCTGGCTTACGTGATCTACACCTCCGGTTCCACCGGCCTGCCCAAGGGCGTCATGGTGGAGCACCGCAACGCGGTGCGGCTGTTCAGCGCAACGGCACCCTGGTTCGGTTTTGACCGGCAGGACACATGGGCGCTGTTTCATTCATTCGCCTTTGATTTCTCGGTCTGGGAAATCTGGGGCGCGCTGCTCCATGGCGGCAAGTTGGTGATCGTGCCGCAACGAGTCAGTCGTTCGCCGCAGGATTTCTACCGGTTGCTCTGCGACAGCGCGGTGACGGTGTTGAACCAGACCCCCAGTGCGTTCCGTCAATTGATCTCCGCGCAAGGCGATGACCTTCGGCCGCATGCCTTGCGCCAGGTGATCTTTGGTGGCGAGGTCCTGGAGGCCGCCCTCTTGAAACCCTGGTACGCACGCTCGTCCAATGCGTCCACGCAACTGGTGAACATGTACGGCATCACCGAAACCACGGTCCATGTGACCTACTATCCGCTGGTGGCCGCAGACTCGGATCGGGTGGGGGCCAGCCCGATTGGCCGATGCATCCCGGACCTGCAACTGTATGTGCTGGATCCGCAGCGTGAGCCTGTTCCCGTCGGTGTTGCCGGCGAGTTGTACGTGGGCGGCGCGGGTGTCGCCCGTGGTTATCTGAACCGTCCGGAACTCACCGAGGCGCGCTTTATTGCCGATCCGTTCATCGGTGTCGCGGGGGCGCGCTTGTATCGCACCGGTGACCTCGGTCGCTGGGCGGCGGACGGCAGTCTCGAATACCTGGGGCGTAATGACGATCAGGTGAAGATTCGCGGTTTCCGTATCGAGTTGGGGGAAATCCAGGCCCGGCTGGCGGCCTGCCCGACAGTCGAGGACGCGCTGGTCATCGTTCGCGAAGACTCACCGGGCGACAAGCGCCTGGTGGGTTATGTGATCACGCAACCCGGTGCCGTCTTCTCTGCTGCGGAGCTGCGCAGCGGGTTGCTGGCGTCCCTGGCCGACTACATGGTGCCCGGCGCCTTTGTGCAACTGGAGGCCTTCCCGCTGACCGCCAACGGCAAGCTGGACCGCCAGTCACTGCCGGTGCCGGGGCAGGGTTCGGTCGCCACGCGTGACTACGTGGCGCCGCAATCCAGGGACGAGCAGGCGATCACGGCCATCTGGCAAGAGGTGCTGAACCTGCCACAGGTTGGCTTGCAGGATGATTTCTTTGAACTGGGCGGAGACTCCATTCGCGTTATCAACCTGATATCGCGGATCCAGAAGGCGTTTCCCGGCAGTCAGGTGTCGATCATGGCGTTCTACCAGGCGCCGACGGTGCATGGCCTGGCGGCGTTGTTGACGACATCGGCCGAGCAGGTCCACGAGTGGTTGCCTGAGCTGACCCGGGGGCCCCGCGACAGTGCCTTGACGCTGGTCTGCGTGCCTTACGCCGGTGCCTCGGCCATGGTCTTCCAGCCACTGGCCGAGCAATTACGCCAACGGTTGCCGTCCGCCAGGGTGTACGCTGTAGCACTGCTGGGCAATCAGATGGAAAGCACATTCGACGACAGCCTCGACCTGATGGACAAGGCCCGTGCCTGCGTCGGACGGATCCGTGAGCGTATTGACGGACCTGTTGGCATCTATGGCCATTGTGCCGGATCTATCCTGGCGGTTGAGATCGCCCGGCAGCTCGAACAGCAGGGGCATGAAGTGAGTTTCGTCACCCTGGGCGGTGCGTTTGCGCCGCCCGTCTGGCTCAAGTACGTACCCTGGAGCGATCCGTGGCGTTGGCACAGCGACGCAGCACTCCAGCGCATGATTAGGGCCTGGGGCGGCGCCTCGGCATTGAACGAAAGCGCGCTGGAGCGATTGTTGCGCGACTTCCGGCGTGATTCGCGCCTGGCAATGCAGCATGCCAAGAGGAACGTGCGCATTGAAGTGCGAGCGCCGATTGTCAGCGTCTTGAGTCTGGATGATCCGCTGACCCGAGGCAAAGAGGCGCGTTATCGGTCCTGGCAGCGGTGTGCAAGGGTGGTTCATGGCGTTCTGCTGGCCGATGGCGGCCACTATTTTGTTGGTAGCCGGCCGGCCGAGGTGGCCGAGGTGATTCTGGATACTCATTATCGGCGCGACACATTGATCGACATGCCAACGACCCTGCGCCACTGGTGAGGCCCGAGCGGCTTGCAGTCGTCGAGGAGGGGGCTGTTTTTGGCTGTGGTGCTTGATCTGGTTATTGGTTTTTCAATGAAGTCACAGATAGCCATCGACTTGGTCATTGATGCGTTGCTATTGGCTGTTTGGACACTGGATGGTCATGAGCGCTTTCCTTTTATAGAGAGATGACGGACATAGAGCCAGTCAGGCAAGCCGCATACATGGCTTGCCTGACTGGTGAGCTATCGAGGATTGGGTTGTGATGGTTAATGTAGATAGGTGCTGTTTCGTGATGTATGACTGAGATTTTTGTGACTGCGATGTATGCGTCCGGGCTACTAGCGGCATTGATCCACTATCAGATAAATCCCGACTGGATTCACTTTCAACTGACGCGGAACCATTACACGGAACCGGCTCGCAACTTGTCTGGGCGTGGATAAGGCCAATGAGCTGGCCCAGCCTGACTAATGCGCGGTGAATCGTCTGCTACAAGAGCGGACTGGCGGCGCCCCGGTCCTGGCGGCTGCATCGATCATTGATCAGGAATAGAGGTTATGAAGGTGCTGCTGATGGGGTCGGTGGTGTTGCTGGCGGGGTGCGCGGCAAGAGCGCCGGAGAATCGCACTGTTCGCGTGGAGGTTCCGGTCCAGGTGCCGTGTCGGGCGAAGGCGGTGGCCGAGTCTGCGTTTGCTACCGCTGGCCTGGAGGTAAAGATGAGGACACTGCTGGCCGAGCGGCGGCAGAGGATAGGGCAGGAGCGGGAGCTTGTGATGTCGCAGGGCTGTCGCTAATCAGTCGGGGTTAGAGTCGATGATTCTCTGGGTTTCCAGGGCCTTGGCTCTCTTTATGAGTGCGGGCTCTACCTCTTTCTTGAACACATAACTCTGCTTTTCACTGAGAGAGTCATATCCGCTGTGGATAATTTGCTGGCAGATGCCGTGTGCTGATGTTCCTTTGACGAGTAAGCCCTCATCCTCAAGGTCGGAGAAAATAGCATCAAGATCCCAATCAATATGATCATTCCATCCCATTACGCAACTCCAAGGTTCGCGGGTTAGATAAGAGCTTAGCCGAGCTATTGCCATCACTGATGACGGTGTCCGAGGATTGATTTCGCCGGCATCGTTCCAGGTGTTCATCGGTGAAGTGGTTCGCTGATCGGTTTGATCAGGCCATTACCCACGCCTCATTCCCGGGCTAGGTCTGGTGCGAGCACCACCGGCCTGGGCAATGAGAGTTCCATCGAACTCTCTTTTTCAAGCGCATGGTATCCCTCCCGTAATTGAGCCTGTACTTCACCAATCGTGTGGCGCACGGCCACCATTGGTCGCTTGGTGTGGCGTCGCATTGAACGCTCCAGTTGGCTTGACATCTATCCTATAGACCACGAATAGGCGCTCCAATGAGAGAAGCACAGCGAAGACTGGCCATGACAGCCTGGCGCAAGCTATTCACTCAGGCTGAAAACGAAATAAACGCGGAGGACAAGTATTTCAGGTTGTTGAGCAGGGCCGACGACATGGAGCGCGCCGACCTCATCACTAGCGAGGAATGGCGAAAGCTTGTCCAGCAGGCGGGGACGTTTCTTGCTAGCACCGCAAAGTGTATGGGTGGAGCAGGGTAGGGTAGAACGAAAAAGCCCGGCACTGGGCCGGGCTATTCCCAGAGGGAGCTGATCCGTCAGCTGGTCTGAGTGTAGGACAGTTACCGGGCGGTCGGTAGCAGAATGCCAGGACGTGTCGTAATCGACTACTGCTTGCCAGCAAGCGACATCGGAAAGGGCCCAGAAGCGAAAAGCCCGGCGCTGGGCCGAGCTATGAGTCAGGCTGCGACGGTAACCCTGGGGATTTTTGCATCATTTCCCGGCCTGAACTATGTTGTGTTATCGCTACGAACTAACAAGCTTCTGAGGTGCAACCGGCGGTGCTTCTAGGCGCACAATCCTTCAACTGATCGGCCTGCCTGTGTAGCTTCTCGATTTTCTCCATGGCGACCAGGTGCTCGGCATCACCATATCGTTTGGCGATTCTGAAAAGATCATGTGCTGCGTCTTCAATGGCGAAGGCCGCGGCTGTCAGATCGTGTTGTAGCTGTTGATTTAGTTTTTTCGGGACCATGGAGCCTCCTATCTACGCGTCCTGCTGCGTCAGAGGTACCAAGCGAGTATGAACAAAACCTTGAGTCGAGCTCAAGATGGCGCTGAGCTATGGAGTGTCACTCGGTGAGTTGAGCACTGCCAGGCTCATGCTGATGAACTCGAGGTTGTTGTCCAGCGGCCAGAGCGCGGCGCGGATGTTTTCGGCCACCTCGACAGAGCCACGCTGCTCGACCCAGTTGGACAATTCCTCGATCGCGGCGCCTAGGGCGAGTTGGTTCTCGTTGAACTTGGCGAGCAGGGCTGGCAGCAGGTCTGTATTTGGCATGGTTGGGCCTCCGTAGTGGAGGTAGCTTAGCAGCGGGGAACCGGGAGTCTTAAGTCTGTTGGCTCAACATGGTGGAATGCAAGCGCGTCGATAGCCTTTTTGGCCTGGGTCGCTTGCAGGGCCTGTCTGCGCGAGCAGCCATAGAGTTGCGTATTTCTGTGGTGAGGTGACGTACATGAGGTAGTCACAGTAATAGCGTCGACCCTTCTGATGATAGAACGCATAGGCGTGTGCCCTTGTTACGGATCTAGGGTGTGCCGTAATGGTGAGCGCCCCCTCAGCGCCTACAACACGTGTCCAGGGAGGGAGTCAGCAATGACCTTGGGAAGGCCAAGCCGCTAACCACTCTCGATCAATGCTTATAGGACAATCCCGCAACGCTCAAGACGAGGCGCTCTATTGCTGGGAGGAAAATTCTGCTCTCAAAATCCGTTCTGGGGAGCGAGAGTTGAGCAATGATCAGCCCGCCAATTGAGTGAAGAATGAAAGCATAATCCACTACCGGATCCTTTGATCCCAACTTCAAAAAAGCGTTATGACAAATATCTGAATGTACTTTGCCCCATTTATATAATGAGGGGCGAAGGTCAGGGTCATGAGCACCCGCTAAATTCAGTTCGTAAACAGCAATACCCAATTCACGATCATCGATCAGCATGCGGATGTTGTACTGGGCAATGATTGACGCAAAAACCAACGGGTCATGAGCGTTTGCCTCTAACTGGGGACGAATCTCCTCCAAAGAGTCGGCAATTCGTTCGCATGCACGATCAATGGCTGCGCACATCAACGCAGTCCGCGATCCGAAATAGTACGCCACTGCCCCATGGCTACTACCTGCCTCCTTCGCAACCGTACGTAAGCTCAGGTTGTGGTGACCGTCTTTCAGGATTATGCGTAAAGCCGCGTCAATAAGCGCAGTGCGTTTGTGCTCCCCCTTTGCGGACAAGCTCTCTGTGTTTTTCATCTGCATGGGAAAAGGCACGCAAGTCATTAATTCTCCTGAACATAGCGGGAAGCCCCAAGCCTGTCAATTTGGTCGACGAAGCACAATTTCAGGTGAGGCCAAGGGCGGTGGTTGACAAAATACTCCGAGTGGATAAATACTTAAAAAACTCCATGTGGAGTATTTTGTGTTCGTGCCTGGAGCTCACCAAAAATGACAAGAATATCGACTGACCAAGCCGCTCAAAAAACGGACCTGCTTGCTGCAGTCCAAGCCCTATCTGCGCGCATAGCAGCCCGCGGTGCAGAAATTGAAGCCCTTCAGTTCCTTCCACAGGACCTGGCAGACGATCTCGCCCGCGCCGGCCTATACAGGATGCTTACGCCGGCCGAATACGGCGGTTTTGAATGCCATGTCGGGACGTTTGTTGAAGTCATCGAGCTCCTGGCACAAACAGACGCATCCGCAGCATGGTGCGCCTTCATATCCTGTACATCTTGCGTACTGGCGGCCTATCTACAACCCTCCGTCGCCCGCGACCTCTATGGCAAACCTGACTTGAAAGCGGCCGGAGTATTTGCGCCCAGGGGCCGGGCAGTGCGAGAGGTCAGCCATGGTGTCAGTGGCTATCGTGTCAGTGGACGTTGGTCATGGGGCTCGGCCACGAAGAATGCCGACCTGATTCAGGGCGGGTGTCTGGTATTTGACGTTGATGGTAAGCCGGAAATGCTGGCGGGCGGAGGGGTCAGAATTCAATCCCTGATATTCCAGCGGAGCCAAGTCACACATCTGGATAATTGGAATACCTTCGGACTGTGTGGATCGGGGAGTGGAGAGTTCGAGGTTAAGGACGCCTTCGTTCCTGAAGAACACAGCGCCTGCCTGATGGCTGACAAGGCAATAGACAAGCCGCTCTATAAATTTCCGGTTTTTGGACTCTTGGGCATTGGAATTGGCGCCGTCGCCTCAGGCATTGCGCGTACAGCGATAAACGCGCTGACCACCCTGGCAACCGATAAAACTCCGCAGTCCAGCAGTAAAACCTTAGCGATGCGTGCCATGACTCAACAAGGCGTCGCTCGGGCAGAAGCTAAATGGCGCTCCTCTCGGGCCTTTATGTTTGAGGTAATCGAGTCGGCGTGGGCGGTGGCAGAGAGAACGGGGGAAATCTCAGTGAGCCATCGCCGTGACATTCGCCTGGCGACTACACATGCGGTCAATTCGGCTCAAGACATCATCAACTCCATGTACCAGCTTGGCGGAGGAAGTTCAATTTTTGAGCAGTCCCCCCTGCAAAAATGCCTCAGAGACATCAGCGTTGTCGCGCAGCATCTAATGGTTAGCGATTCGACCTATGAGCTAACCGGCCGACTATTTCTAGGCGTCGATACTGATATAGCGATGCTTTAACCGAGGTTTCAAAAATGAACTTACCTGTTGAATGGCGAAACCTGACCGTACCTCTGATAGCGGCCCCCATGTTTCTTATTTCTGGCCCCAAGATGGTGATTGAATGCTGCCGGAATGGAGTGGTCGGAAGTTTTCCTACGCCCAACGCCCGGACGCCGGAAATACTGGAGGAATGGCTTGAGGAGATTACCAGTAGCCTTACGGAGCACGACGCGCCCTGGGCTGTAAATCTTGTGGTTCACCAAACCAATAACCGACTTCCGATCGATTTGGAATTAGTAAAAAAATATAAGCCGCCGATAGTCATTACCGCGTTAGGCAGTCCTAAAGCGGTCATTGAGGCAGTCCACGAGTATGGAGGGCGGGTGCTCGCCGACGTCAACTCCATCGCCTATGCAAGAAAGGCCGTCGACGCAGGCGTAGATGGTCTTGTGCTTGTGGGTGCAGGGGCCGGAGGGCACACCGGTTACATGACCGGGTTTGCTCTTGTTCCAGCGATACGCGAGTTCTTTGATGGGATCGTGGTGCTGGGGGGCGGGTTAATGACGGGGGCGTCCATACGCTCTGCGGAGCTACTCGGTGCTGACATGGCTCTCATGGGGACTCGTTTTATTCCATGTCATGAAAGCTTGGCAAATGACGATTACAGAAAGATGCTACTAGAAGTGAGCTTTGAGGATCTTATTCTTACAAACAAAATTACCGGGGTTCCAGCTTATTGGATCAAACAAAGTCTCGCTCTGGCTGGGGTTTCGCTAGAGGAGATAACGTCTGAAGTTTCAATTAACTTTACTGACCCTAAGGGCGATGCAAGGCGTTGGACTAAAGTCTGGTCAGCAGGCCATGGCGTGGGTGCAATTAGAAAGATAGAACCCGTAGGCAGCTTGATTGAATCGTTAGTAGATAACTATTGGGACGCTGTAAATGCCCCGCCGTTTAGAGGGCCGCCATTAAGTTTTCGAGTGGCGGAGGAGTGTAAGCATGAAGGCTAAAAGACCTTATATATTAGGGCTGGGAGGGACTACCACCCCGGGATCATTGACCGAAAAAGTGGTCCGGTGTGGTTTAGAGTTGGCTAAGGAAGCAGGCGCGGATACGGGGTTTCTAGGAGGGGAGGCGCTGCAGTTGCCCTTATATAGGTATGGCCTCGAAAGAAACGCTCTGGCTGAGCGTCTTGTCGAAGAGATTCGTCGCGCAGACGGTTTGATAATAGCGTCGCCTGGCTATCATGGTGCTGTTTCAGGGCTGATGAAAAATGCGTTGGACTATTTAGAGGAAAACCGAAGCGATGCGAGGCCTTATCTCACTGATAGAGCCATCGGTTGTATTGGCCTTGCTGCCGGATGGCAAGCTGGAAGCGCGACGTTGATCAGCCTGCGCAGTATTGTTCATGCACTTCGAGGCTGGCCTACTCCATTAGGGGTCGTAGTGAACTCTTCAGAAATTTCTGTTGATACAACGGGATTCATATCCGACCTGAAAATCAGAGAGCAATTAATGGTAATGGTGGGGCAAATAATGCAGCTGTGTCAGGGGACCGTTCAAAAATAAATATCCTGATTTTATACTGACAAGGGAATAAAAATGACAACCCTGACGACTGACTCAAGGATTCCAAGCGCTGAAGTTTGCATGTTTTTGGCAGTACTTGAGCATAAAGCATCAACGATACCGCGGAGTAAATTTGCGCTGTTCGAGGAGGGCGATGAATGGACCTTCGAAGAAACCCTTCGAGAGGTAAAAAGAACCGCCAAGGCATTGAAAGTCTTAGGGGTAAAAGAGGGAGACTGTGTCGGGGTCTGGTTACCCAATAGTCGTGATCTGATACGTGTCTGGTTTGCTATTAACTATCTCGGGGCGATTCAGTTGCTTAAAGGACGACTGGCTACACAGAGATTAGTGTGTTGCATCCACCGGTTGAATCCGCCGCCCAAAGCAGCCAGCCACGACAGCCCGCTTGGGTCGCTTTTTGCCATTGCGGCGGTGTTCTTCGAGCAAGTTCATCAGCAAGAGAATATCTACGCTGAGATAGATGAAGGCAGACAAGCGAGTCTGGAAGTCTGCCTACCCTCGATTCGAGCGTCAGATCAGCGACATCTCCCTAATCGCCTCCAGACCAATATAACGGTGAGCCGATAGTAATACCGGCTGGCGTCGGAATGGTCTTTCAGGTGTTGAGTGAGAAACCAGCGCACATGCTCGATCCGCATGTTCTTGCTGGAGAAGATGCTCAAGCAGCCATTTCGACGAGGTCGTTGCCCAGTTGTCTCTTGAAAGGTCGCCGTCGCCTCCGCAACCGCTTCGGGATCTCCTTCGGAGACCCGTGTTTTCAGGTTGGTACCGGGATCGCGAAGTTCGCCCGAGCCCACTCGGCGAACTTCGTCGGCTGTCGGCCGGCGACTCTGTTGGCCAGCGTAATTGCGTCGCGCGAATCCGTACCGAGGTAGGTGTGGGCCTCGAAGTAGGCGAGCATCTCCGCGACTTCCTTGGCGCCTGGGAACCAGCCGGCAAAGACTTCTTGCGGGACTTGCTTGAACGAGAACTTGTGTCCCTGTCGATTCAGCGTGGCGATGAC
>Ga0066798_10000123_pt1 | contig 41953 bp, 28 predicted proteins | sample PersoiDNA2013203_FD_70961 | JGI IMG/M metagenome (GOLD analysis project Ga0066798, IMG submission 70961) | Permafrost soil microbial communities from the Arctic, to analyse light accelerated degradation of dissolved organic matter (DOM) -... | ecosystem: Environmental > Terrestrial > Soil >... | reverse complement strand
CGGGCCAAAAAGCGGGGCATCAGCGGCGAACTCGACTGCATTCTGGTGGCGCGCGACCGGCAGGGGCGCACCTGCGATTTCGTGCCGGGGCGCGGGCCCGTCACGGCGGCGAAGTTGCAGCGCCATTTATTACCTGTGCTGGGCAAGGCCGTCCTGCTGGCCACCGATGCGGCGGCAGCGTATCGGGAATTTGCGAAAGATCACGGCATCGCACACCGGTTCGTGAACCTGCGCCAGGGCGAGCGGGCGCTCGGCGAAATCCATGTCCAGAACGTCAACCGCTACCATGCCGTGTTCAAGAACTGGCTGATCCGCTTCCACGGTGTGGCCAGCCGCTATTTACCCCATTACCTGGGCTGGATTCACGGGCTCGACTGTCGACACCTGAGCACGCCACAGCAATTTTTACGGGCTGTATTGTTCCCCGCAAGCAGCTGAGTAGCAGCAAGATGCCGGCTGGACAGTTCACTGCGACCGGGTGACAGCGCCTTGTTGTAAGGCGGTTATAGCGCCGCCACCAGCAGCTCCACATTGCGCTCGGCCAGCGCGGCGATCGTGCGCGACGGGTTCAGCCCGATCGCGCGGGGAATCACGGCGCCATCCATCACGTACAGGTTGTCGTAGCCGAACACCCGGCCGCGCGCATCGACGACGCCGGTGGTGGCGGTGATGCCCATATTGCAGCCCCCCAGCGGGTGCGGCGTGATCAGGTTGTGCAGTTCCGTCCATGTGGGCGGCACGAAGGTGGTGCCGCCGGTGGCGTCGCTCAGCTGCCGGTGCGCCTCGATCATCGACTCCACCACGGCGGCCGAGCGCTGGTACTGCCAGTCCAGGCACAGGCGCTGCTGCCAGGGCTTGTACCACGGCCGCCGCAGTCGCAGGCGCCCGTCGGCCGGCTCCATGGCCTGGCCGAACCACGGCATCATGTTCTCCACCGGGTCGTCGCAGTCCACCGTGCGCGCGAGCGAGCGCCACAGCCGCTTGAAGTGGCCCCGTGGCGACTCGGCCATGTTCTTGCGCAGCGCGTTCAGGCCCAGATTGGGAATGCCGCCGTCCTCGACGAACAGGGCCTGGCCGCCGGGGCCGGCGTTGTCGAGCAGGTCGATGGCGGCGGAGATCGTCACCCCGTGCGAGGGCGACACGGTGCGGTCGCGGTAGAACGCGGGCGTGACGAAGTCGCCGTTGAAGGCCCAGCCATGCCCCAGCCGGGACGACAGCGCGGGCAGGGTGCCGTGTTCGTCGCGGCAGCGCAGCAGCAGCTCGGTGCTGCCGATCGAGCCGGCGCCCAGCAGCACGCGCAGGGCCGACACGGTGCCGGGCGTTTTCGTACCCAGCACCGGGTCGACTGCGTCGTAATGGACGATCCAGCCGGGGCCGGACGGCACCAGTTTTGTCACCACGCACAGGGGCTCGACGACGGCGCCATGGAGCTCGGCCACGGCCAGGTAGTTCAGGTCGAGGGAATTCTTGGCCGACACCTGGCAGCCGATATCGCAATTGCCGCAATGGACGCAGGTACCCTGTTCGACGCCGTGGGCATTGATGAAGCGGCGCGAATGGCGGTCCTCGCGCGCATCGGGTAGCGAGCCGTCGTAATCGGGCGCGAACGACACGGCCAGCGGCAGCTTGCGAAAACGCCCGCCCCAGCCACAGGCCTGGGCCGCCTCGCGCATCAGGCGGGTGCGGGGATTTTCCTGGTTGTCCGGCAGCTCCTGGACGGCCAGCATAGTGCCCACCCGCTCATAATATGGCTGCAGCGCCGCGTACGTGATTTCCGGCGGCCAGCCGCGCGCGAACGCATCCGGCTTGGCCTCGACGGAGACATTGGCATAGATCAGCGAGCCGCCGCCCACGCCGGCGCCGGCAACCACCCACATGTCCTTGAACATGCGCAGGTCGATCCAGCCGCTGGCCCGCTGCGGCGCCTCCTGGCGCCACAGCCATGGATCGTCGTGCTTGCGGGGGTAATCGGCCGGCTTCCAGCGCCGGCCCCGTTCCAGCACCAGCACGCGCTGGCCGGCCGCGGCCAGCCGGCAGGCCGACACGGCGCCGCCGAAGCCGCTGCCGATGACGATGGCATCGTAGTCGTATCCATTCATGGCTTGCCTCCCGCGTGGCGCGGTATGTAGAACGGCGCTTCCAGCGGCTCGGCGCGCAGCGTGCCCTCGGCCGGCTGGAACCGTGCGCCGCTGTCGGCGAAGGCCTTCAGGCGCCAGCGCCGGCCCACCTGCTGCAGCACGGCGATGCCGTCGGCCACGCGCCAGCGCCGGCACGCATGGGCGATCTTCATCGGATGGATCGTGATGCCCGCCTCGTCGACGCGCATGCGCAGGAAGGTTTTATGATCGGGAATGCGCTGGGCGGAAAACACGTCCTGGCAATGCCAGCCCCGCAGCGCATTGGTCAGCACCATCCAGAAACCGAACAGCAGGCCGCCCAGCACGCCGCCGGCCAGCAGCGTCTCGCCCAGGAACAGCAGCACCTGGGCCACGTCGTCGACGCGCAGCGACCAGCCCCACCGGTCCAGCACGACCAGGTTGAAACGGCCCAGGCCCCATACCAGCAGCATGGCCAGCACCAGGTGCAGCAGGCCGTGCACGGCGCCGGCGGCGCAGGCCAGCTTGCGGTCGCGCGTGGCGCTGGACTGCGTGAACGCGGCCGCGCCGCCGACGATGGCCAGTGCCAGCAGCACGGCGCCGGGACTGTGGGCCAGCACGGCGCCCACGCCGGCCAGTGCCGTGCCGGCGTTGGCAGGCGACAGCGGCAGCCGCGACAGGCTTTCCATCAGGGTCATGCCGCCCAGGCGCGCATGGGGCGTCTGGCTGGCGCTTTGCAGCAGCCAGGCGAACAGCAGGTACAGCACGGCCAGCAGGCCGCAGAACGAGGGATTGTGGCCAGGCAGCCACCAGCCGTGGTTGCGCAGGCGGCGCGACAGCGCCGGCGTCGGATAGACGCACTGCTGCGTGTAGCGCTGCTCGGCACCGCCCACGTGGAAGCGCAGCGTCCTGTCGAGCTGGTGGGTGCCGTGCAGGAAGGCGCCGCCGCCGCCGCAGGTGATGCGCATCGGCGCCGCGCTGCCATTCGAGGCATCCGGGGCATAGCGGGCGTAGTGGTGCGAGTCGCCGGCCAGCGACAGCGCCAGGCGCGGTCCCAGCAGCTCCTCGACTTCCTTCAGGCTGCAAAAACGGGGCGTGCGCGTTTCAATGGCCGCCTCCGGGCACTCCCTGGCGCGCCGTACCCGCTCGCTTTCCTCGATCCAGCTGGGTTCGGGCACGCACAGGATGACGCGATCGTCCGCGCCCAGGCGGGCTGCCATCGCCTCGAAATAATCGCGCTGGGGCCGGTCGATGGCCGATTCCAGCTGCAAATCCAGGCCCCATATCCACCAGCCATTGCGCAGGTCCAGCGCGTAGTAGCTGGTGCGCTGCTCGGTGCGCCAGCGCCCGACCGGTTTGCGGTTGCAGAACAGCTGGGCAAAAGCGCGCAGGCCGTCATACCAGTCGTGGTTGCCAGGAATGGCGACCATCAGCGGTGCACCCGCGTCGGCCACGGGCCTGTCGTGACTTCCCCGACTGCCCTGGCTGTCGTCAAGCGGAACGGGCGCGGGGAAGGCGCTGCGGAAGGGATCGAGGAAGCGCGAGCGGTAGCCGTCGTTGGCCGGCGTCGGGTAGACCTGGTCGCCGCCCAGCAACAGCACGTCGGCGCGGGGCAGGGTGGCGCCATCCGCCACGGCACCTTGCGCCAGGCACCAGGCCACGGAATAGGTGGCATCCCAGCCGTCGCCCGTGTCGGCCACGTAGTCGACCCAGACGGCGCCGCCATCGCCCACCGCCAGCGGTGGATTGTCGGCGCTGCGCGTCAGCGCGGCCTGCACCTCGCGCGGGTCGGCGAAGGCGCCCAGGGTGGTGGCGATGGCCGAGCGGATGCCCGTCTGCACCAGCAGCATGGGCCCGAGCCAGTTGCACATGGGTTCCTGGGTGTAGATTTCCTCGCGCCCGCGCGCGGCGACCGCTTTCTTCAAGTCCGCGTTATTCATGTCGGCCTCGCCGCAGGTAGGTGCGCGCCAGGCTGGCGGCGAAGAAGCGCACGAAGCGCCAGATGGCGCCCAGGCCGGCCCGCGCCGTGGGTGCGTTGCGCGCATGGGCGCTGCGCACGAGGCACAGCAGCTCGCCCACCCCCAGGCGCAGGATGCCGGCGCCGACCACGGGGCCGGCCGCGCTGTCGCCTTCGTGCAGGGTCGTGTACAGGGTGGTGGTTTCGCGCCACAGCCGCCATGGCGGGCCGCGCCGCACGTGCTTCTTGCCGGCCAGGTAGTAGTCGCGGCCGTCGTGGCGAAACGCCAGTTCGTAGACCATGTACGTCAGCGCCGCTTCGCCGCTGGGGGCGAACAGGGCGAAGACGCCGGATTGCCCCGGCAGTGCCATGCCGAAAGGGGCGAAGTCGACGTGGCCCACCAGGCCCGAGCGGTGCGCCGGGTCGGCCGTGAAAGCGTCGATTTCTTCGATGTCGATGGCCGCGTGCAGGGCCAGGGTCGTGGCGCCGGGTGCGGCAGCGCCGGCCACGGGGTCCGTCGCGCCCAGGGAAAACCTGCCCGCCATCGTTTCGCGGAAGGCCACGCCGGGGCCGCCTGGCTCGCGCATCGCCGTGGCGGCCGGGGTCAATGGCGCCGGCTGGCCATGGCGCAGGGCCGCGCGGGCATCGCGGTAACCCATGTCGATCAAGGTGGCGGCATCGATGCGGCCCCGGAAGAAGTCCGGGTCCAGCGGCAGCGGCGTTTCCGGCTTGACGAGGCGCACGACGATGGGACGCGCATGGCCATGCACGACGGCGCCGGCGGCGATGCGCGCGTTGATGTCGGCGATGGCCGCCAGCTCCGCATGCAGCGCACCCAGCGCGCTCATCTCGATCATGTGCACATACTGGCGGAAGGCGCCGTCGTGGTAGCGGTGCGTATTGCCAATGCACCACAGCAGCCACAATTCATCGGCGCCCCGCTCGACGCAGGACAGCAGGTTGGCATCCTTGATCCACACGGCATCGGTCCACGTGGCGCCGGCGGCCTGCACGGCGGGCAGGAAGACGGGCAGCGACACGGCCGCCACCAGCCGCTCCACATCCAGTTCCGTGTGCGGCAGGGGCACGGCCGTCTTGTCATCGAAGCGGCACACGGTGAACGAGGCATCGATGCCCGCGGCGCCGCGCACGCGCGTGACGTCGATGCCCAGCCCCGGGTAGACGGTGCGGGTCAGGCCTTCCGCGCTGCCCAGCGCCGTCAAGCGGCTGGCAGGAAAATAGTCGCGCGCTGGCCGCAGGGCGGCAAAGGCGCGCACGGGCAGCCGGCGCCACCGTTCGCACAGCTCATTCGGCGTCACCCCCGACAGCAGCGCGGCCAGGTTCATCGTGCCGCCAGAGGCGCCATCCGCGTGGGTAAAGCGCAAGCCCGCTTCGTGCAGGGCCTTGACGGCGCCGGCCTGCCAGGCCACGCGCATGCCGCCGCCGGCCAGCACCAGGGCGCGTCGCGCCGGAACGGGACCGGAAGCGGGGCCGGCCGCGATGGGCGGCTGGTGGGCGGCGGCCACGATGGGGGAAGCGGCGTCGTTCATGCCGTGCCTCCTTCCCAGCCGGGCGCCCGCCGGGGCGGCGCCAGCCATTCCTGCGACTGCCCTAGCGGATAGGTGCTTTCCAGGCCTTCGCCCGGTGCCGCGGGCGGGCTGGGCGTGGTCAGGAACCAGCACTCGAAATGGTCGTCCAGCACGCCGTGGGTGGCGGGGAAGAAGCCGGCCGCCACGGGCACGGGGTCGATGTCCAGGGTTTTCAACATCGCCATGCGCGGATGGTCGCCGATCAGCAGGCGCGCGCTGCCAGCCCGGAACAGGGCAAACCCCAGCTTGCCCTGGAAGTAGATAAATGACCTCATCAGCATGCCCCGGAAGGCGCAGTAATTCGACGCCCCCATGCGCACGGGCAGCCAGGCCTTGGGCGGCTTCTTCACGTCGACCCGCATCAGCATCTGGCCGTCCAGGTCATATTGGCTGCTGACCCAGTCGCGGCCGATGACGAAGTCCAGGCTGGCCTGGTGCTTCGGCATGCCCCAGATGCCCTTGCCGCCCTTGACGGAGACTTCGCTGGAAACGGGCAGATCCAGCACGTACTGGCCGGTGCCATAGGCGCGCATGAACAGGCCCGGCAGCAGGGGTGGGGCCGGCCGGCTGCCGTGGGTGCAGGCCAGCGCGATGGAGAACTCCACGTAACGGCCGATATCGGTGACGACGTAGTTGATGACGGTGACGACCAGCAGGGCGCGCCGCCACAGTCGCATCGGGTGGATCTCGCTGCAGCCGATCAGCCGGGCCGCGGCGTCGTAGTCGACCGAGAAGACGGCCATCAGCGCCGGCGAATCCTCCGAATGCACGGGCATCTGGAAGGGAATGCCGTCGACCAGCGCGTGGCGGCCTGCGAGGCGGTGCTGACGACGCGGTATGGCCATGGCATGCCCCGGTTAGTGCGCGAGTTCGGCCAGCATGACGGGAAAGGTATCGAGGTGCGCCCGTTTGCCGAGGAAGACGTCGAGGTGGCCGTAGCCGCCGAATACGTGCAGGGAATGGAAATTCGGATGGTGGCGCTCGAACCAGTCGAAGCTGGCCTGCTGGCTTTGCCAGTTGAAGCAGGCATTCTGTTCGCCGGCGACGAAGGCGAAGCGGGCCGACGTCTGCGGCGGCACCGTGGTGGGATCGGGCTGCAAGCCGGGACTGTCGGAGACCAGGTGGCCGGCGTCGAGGCAGCGGCGCATCTGCCGGAAGAAGGTCAGGGGCACGCTGCCGAACTCGTTGCGGATCCAGTCGTGCACGGCTTCGCTGAGGTTTTCGTGGCGCCACAGCACGGGAAAGCCGGTGCCGTAGGTGAAGCTGGTGAAGCGGCACACGGCGTTGTCGCATTCGTGGTGGGTCAGCTTGACGAGCGACTGCAGTGCGCGCGCCACGCCGGTCGGCGCCGCATCGCCCCAGCGCGGGTCCAGGTAGGGCGTCAGCGCCGCCACGGCCGGCACCGCGTAGCGCGATTTCACGCGCGAGATCCACGGCACCCGCGGGTGCAGCGACACGGCGTTCGACACCACCGTGTCCACCTGGGGCACGAGGCCTGCCAGGGCGGATAGCATGAAGCTGGTCGACCCCTGGCAGTGCACGACAGCCTTGATGGCGGCGGCGCCGGTGGCTTCGACCACCTTGCGCACGGCGACCGGATGGTCGAACAGCGCGGCCTGGTCCAGGGTCCATTCGTTGGGCGGCAGGTCGATGCTGGCGCGCCAGTTTTCCAGCCAGACGTCGTAGCCGGCGTCGAGCAGGCTGTCGACAAAGGTCGTTTCGTTCGGGGGACGGAAGATATTGGCGCGTACGCCGGCGCCGTGCACCAGCAGCACGGGCCCACGGGTGGCGGGCCGGTCGTCCAGCACGTGGACCAGGTTGCAGGCCACGCCATCGGCCGTCGTGAACGGAATCAGCTCATCGTGACGCACTCGACCTCCACTCGCGCAGGGAAACCATGCCGTACCTGAAATCACTGTACACCCCTGGATTCGGCCAAGTCAACGGCCATGGGGACAGCAGGGTCGGTTGACGGCTTTTCGCCACGGCGCCGCTAGGGCTCGGCGGCGGTGACGGTGGGGCGGGTGCAGCGGCCGCGCCCGTCGAGGAAGCGTGCCAGCGCCTCCAGCGCCTGGGCGAACAGGTGGCCGGCCAGCGGCCCGTCCTGCGGCGACGTGCGCGTCACGGAGAACTCCAGCTGCACGGCGGGCACGCCGCGCGTGTGCGCGTAGCGGGTGATGGTTCGATTCACGGCCGCGGGAAAGCGGTTGTCCGACAGATTCGACAGGCCCGCCCCACGCAGGGCCGCCGTCAGCTGCGGCACGATGGTGGGGTCGGCGGCCACGGACTGGCCGTGCATCGTGCCCAGGTCGATGTCGTAGGGCCGGAAGGCATTGCTGCCGTGGATGTCCAGCACCAGCACGGGCCCCAGCTCGGCGATCAGTTCGCCCAGGCGGGCCTTGAACTCGTTGTCGTCATCGAAATTCGGGTCGGACGGACTGTCCCACACCGTGTACAGCACCGTAACGCCGCAGGTGTCGTGCAGGGCCCGCGCCAGCGCGCCCGTGCCGCCGCCGTCGGCGAAGCGGAAGCGCCCCATGCGAAACGGGCGCGTCGCATGGGGCGCCGTGACGATGACGGGCTGGCTGCCCCGCAGCAGTTCGAACCACGCTTCGCCGGGCGGGCGCGGCTGGCGCTGGCGGCTGTCGAGCAGGGTGGCCAGGTCGATGGCGGCCACCACCTGGTCCGGTTCGATGGAAACCTGCGCCCGCGCGGCGGGGCCAGTCAGCGCGGCCAGCAGTACCAGCAAGATGGGATGGGGCGGCTTGGGCATGGCGGCTCCACGGGGTGGACCGTTTCAGTCTAGCCGCCCGTGGCGCGGCCGCAAGGGCGCTCCCTTCCTCACGGCCTGGCCGGGCTTCGGCCATGTGTGCCATGGGGCAAGCCGGCGATTGCCGGGGACAGTGCTCGAACTTACAATAAGAGCAACATCACCTCGAAGGAGTCACGCGTGAACCGTCGTCCCCTGTTCCAGTACCTTTCCGCGCTGCTGGCCAGCCTGGCAACGGCGGGCGTGATGCATGCCGGCCCCGCGCAGGCCCAGGCCGGCACGGCCACCGAAGGCCTGACGGAAAGCTACCGTGCCGTCAACCTGCGCCGTGGCGGCGAGTTGCGCATCCTGGTCGACCAGCGCACGGGCAGCGCGCCGACGACGGCCGTGCTGCTGTTCGCCGGCTATCCCGGCATCCTGCACCTGCGCGAGGAAAACGGCGTGATCAATCATGACCTGGCGGGAAACTTCCTGATCCGCGCACGCCGGCACCTGGCCGATGGCGAGCTGTTCACGGTGATGGTGGATTGCCCGCTCGACCAGTGGCAGGCGTGCGGCGACGCCTACCGGACCTCGGCCACGCATGCGCAGGATGTGGCCGACGTCGTCGACACGGTCAAGCGCGACTTCGGGGCGCGCCAGGTCTATATTGCCGGCACCAGCTACGGCACCGTGTCGAGCGCCTTCCTGGCGCGGGCACTTGCCGGCACCATCGACGGCGCCATCCATGCGGCCGCCTTGACGGACCCGGGCGCGGACGGCCACGGCGCCGTGCTGGCCGGCTTCGACTGGTCGCAGGCGGCGGTACCCCAGCTGTTCGTGCATCACAAGGAAGATCCGTGCCCGCTGACGCGCTATGCAGGCATCGTCGAGCGCAGGGGCGAGCTGCCCCTGGTCACGGTGGTTGGCGGCGCCGGCGCGCGCGGCCCGGCTTGCGAGGCGTTCAGCCAGCATGGCTTTGTCGGGCGCGAGCGGGCCGTCATGCGGGCGCTTGCCGCCTGGATCGGCGAGCGCCGCGTGGCGCCCGTCGGTGTCGCCTGTGCGGCAGCGGCAGGCCCGTTCGGCGCCTGCGGCGGCAAGACGGAACCCCGCTAGCGCGGGGCCTTCGGTCAGCCCTTGTGCAGCAGCGAACGCTTGCGCGAGTAGCCGAAGTAGATCACCAGGCCGAGCACCAGCCAGATGCCGAAGGCGATCCACGTGGTGGCCGACAGGTAGGTCATCAGCACGACGCAGAAGGCCACGGCCAGCAGCGGGATCACAGGCACGCCGGGGCAGCGGAAGGCGCGGTGCAGCTCGGGGCGCTTCTTGCGCAGGATGATGACGGCAATCGACACGAGGCTGAAGGCGGCCAGCGTGCCGATATTGATCAGTTCGGTCAGCACGTCCAGCGGGATCAGCGCGGCGATCAGGCCGAACACGATGCCGACGACCCAGGTGGCGAAGAACGGCGTGCTGTGCTTCGGGTGGATCGACGACAGCTTCTTCGGCAGCAGGCCGTCGCGCGACATGGCGAAGATGACGCGGGTCTGGCCATAGGCCATGACGAGGATGACGGTGGTCATGCCCAGGATGGCGCCCAGGTCGACGAAGCCGGCCACCCAGTTCTCGCCCGCATACTTCAAGGCCAGCGACACCGGATGGTCGACGCCGAGGAACTGCTTGTACGGCACGATGCCCGTCATGATGGCCGACACGATCACATACAGGATGGTGCAGACGGCCAGCGAGCCGATGATGCCGATCGGCAGGTCGCGTTCGGGGCGCTTGACTTCCTCGGCCGCCGACGTCACGGCATCGAAGCCGATAAAGGCGAAGAACACGAGGGCCGCGGCGCTCAGCACGCCCGTGTGGCCGTAAGGCATGAAGGGCTGCCAGTTCTCGGGCTGTACATGGCGCGCGCCGACCGCGATGAACAGCAGCACGACGGCGACCTTGATGGCCACCATGATGTTGTTCAGCCGGGCCGATTCGCGCATGCCCCAGGACAGCATCGTCGTCAGCACCAGCATGATCAACAGGGCCGGCAGGTTGAAGTACGTCACCTTGCCCGGCACGGCGCCCGGCGCGGCCGTCAGCGCGTCCGGCAGGTGCAGGCCGAAGCCGGCGATCAGCGACTGGAAGTAGCCGGACCAGCCCACCGACACGGCCGACGTGGCCAGGCCGTATTCAAGCATCAGGTCCCAGCCGATCATCCACGCCACCAGCTCGCCCAGGGTGGCGTAGCTGTAGGTGTAGATCGAGCCGGCCACCGGCACGGTCGAGGAAAATTCCGCGTAACACAGGGCGGCGAAGCCGCAGGCCATGGCGGCGATGATGAACGAGATCGTCAGGGCGGGGCCGGCCGTCAGCGCGCCCGTGCCGGTCAGCACGAAGATGCCGGTGCCGACGATGGCGCCGATGCCCATCAGGATCAGGTCGAAGGGGCCCAGGACCTTCTTCAGGCCGCCCGGTTTGCGACTGGCCGCGACCATGTCGTCTAGATTTTTGGTTCTGAAAATGCTCACTGCTTCTCCAATTTGGTGTTGGGTGTCTCTTCTCTGCCGTGCATTGCCGGATAGGCCCGCAGCGGTTCTGGCGCATGCCGGTCCCATAGGGCCGGCGCGTCGCCGCCGCATACTAGCATACGGACTGATGTGTTAAACCAATATGGAAGTTATAACAGCTTGCCAGGAGGGAAAGTGTTGCGCCGTGGCGGCGCGTGAACAGTTCGGCAAGAGCAAACGGAGGGGTAAAAACGACGGCGGCGCGGGCGCGCCGCCGGCACAACTTGTCAGTGCAGCAAGCGGCCGCGGCTGTCGACGTAGCGGCTGGGCTGCTCGGCCACGGCCAGGCGGTCCAGGCGGCGCTGCACCAGGCGGTGCCAGGCATCGGCCCACTTCGACGCGACGACACTTTCCTCGGTCGAGCTGGCATATAGCGTGCGTTCGACGGCGCGTTGTTGACGTTGCAGGGCGTACGAGACTTTGACAAAGTTGTTCATGGGGAGAATTCGCGTGTCCGGCAAAATTGCCTCTGAAACGTATTTTCCGAGAATTGGCGCAATTTGAATGTGCGGCACTTCACGTAGGACAGAGATTACAAGGCCTAATGCTGCTGTACTACACGCGATGAACCCACTGTCCGACTCTCAAAACCCCGGCTCAGCCATACAGTGGAGGAAATGACAACAACGATACAGGTGCCCTACATGTTCAAGACCACGCAAGCCGAATCCGCCACCCAGCGCGCTCCTATCCAGGCCCTGCAGGCCCCCATTTCGCTGGCAGGCAAGCGCACGGCCGGCATGCCGCCGGCGATCAGCCTGACGGGCGTCCAGCAGAACGAACTGCTGCGCGCGCTGCCCCAGGCGGAGCTGGAACGGCTGATTCCCAGCCTGGAGCTGGTGGCGATGCCGGTCGGCAAGCACTTGTACGATTTCGGCGACAAGATCGAATACAGCTATTTCCCCACCACGGCCATCGTCTCGCTGCAATACGTCAATGAAGACGGCGTGACGACGGAGATCGCCGTCGTCGGCCGCGAAGGCGTGGCCGGCGTGACGATGTACAAAGGCGAACGCGCCAGCAACACGGCCGTCGTCCAGGCCGCCGGCTACGGCTACCGCCTGCGTACCGATACCCTGCGTGAGCTGTTCAGCGAAGGCGGCGTGCTGGCCCAGCAACTGATGCGCTATACGAGCAGCCTGTTCGCCCAGCTGGCGCAGAACGTCGTCAGCAGCCGTCACAGCAGCATCGAGCAGAAGCTGTGCCGCTGGCTGCTCGAGCGTCTGGACCGTTCGCCTTCGGAGGAACTGAAGGTCACGCAGGAACTGATCGCCAACCTGCTGGGCGTGCGCCGCGAAAGCATCACGGCCGCCGCCGGCAAGCTGCAGGCCGACGGCCTGATCCAGTGCCGCCGCGGCATGATCATCGTGCTGGACCGTTCCGGCCTGGAACGCTGCGCCGGTGCCTGTTACTTCGCCGCCCGCGGCACCCAGGGCCAGGCCGTCGCACAGCACTGAACGACTACCCCGACGTGAAAAAGCCGGCTTGTCGCCGGCTTTTTGCTGTGCGCGACCCCCTTAATGCGTCGTCTGGCGCCGGGGAACGGCCCCATCCGGCGCGTGGGACAACACGCGCAGGATGGTTTCCGGCGCCAGGCCGTGGCTGGCCAGGAAGGCCCAGGCCAGTGCCGCGCCCCGTTCCTGGTCGAACCGGATCGCTTCGTCGATGACGGCGGCCATGTTGCTGTCGCGCCGCCGGTCCTGCTGTAGGTCTCCTGCCTGGAACATGTCGGCTCCCGAACGTGAAATGACCGCGTGCGCGATCCGTGCACAGCATCTCGCGTTGCAGTGCACAAGTCAAGCACGAGGGGAAGGCCACCCTCAGGCTGGACAGTAGCGGCGCTCGAATTCGTCCAGCGGCAGGGCGGGGGCAAACAGGAAGCCCTGGAAGGCGTCGCATTGGTGGTCGCGCAGGAAACCGAACTGTTGTTCGTTCTCCACGCCTTCGGCAATGACTTTCAGGCCCAGGGTTTTGCCCAGGGCCACGATCAGTTCGGCGATGGCGCCCGCGTTCGAGCCTTCGCGGGCGTCGTTGACGAAGGCGCGATCCACCTTCAGGGTGCAGAACGGGAAACGCTTCAGGTAGGACAGCGACGAGTAGCCCGTGCCGAAGTCATCCAGCGAAAACAGCACGCCGTGGTGGCGCAGCTCCAGCATCTTGTCGATGACGTCCTGGCTGTTCTCGGCCAGGATACTCTCCGTTAACTCCAGGCTGAGCCGTTCCGACGGCGCGCCCGTTTCTTCCAGGATGGCCAGCACGCTGGTGGCGAAATCAGGCTGCACCAGCTGCTGCACACTGACATTGACGGCCAGCGAGATATCGCACAGCACGGGCAGGGTGGACCAGCGCGCCAGGCACTGGCAGGCGTCGCGCAGGGCCTGGTGCCCGATGGCGACGATCATGCCCGTGCTCTCGGCCAGGTCGATGAATTCGCCCGGCCCCACCAGGCCGCGCCGGGGATGCTGCCAGCGCAGCAGCATTTCGCCGCCCACCAGCTTGCCATCGGCGCTGAACTGGGGCTGGCAGTACAAGGGGAAGTGGTGCCACTGGAGCCCCTGGCGCATATCCGTTTCCATTGCGCTGCGGGCGTCGATGGCGGCCTGCATGGCCGGGTCGAAGAAGCGCAGCGTGTTGCGTCCGGCCGCCTTGGCGTGGTACATGGCAATATCGGCCTGCTTCAGCACCTCGTCCATGGCCGTGTCGGCGCCGCCGAACAGGGAAATGCCGATGCTGGGCGTGACGGTGATGGTGCGCTGGGCAATGCGGTGCGGGCGCTCCAGCACGGTAAGCATCTTGTGCGCCACCTTTTCCGCCTCGACGGCCGCTTCCTCGTCGGTCTGGCCCAGGTTTTCCAGCGCGACGACGAACTCGTCGCCCCCCAGCCGGGCCAGTTGGTCGCTGTCGCGTACGGAGTGGCGCAGCCGTTCGGCAACTTGTTGCAGCAGCAGGTCGCCCGCTTCGTGGCCCATGGTGTCGTTGAGCTGCTTGAAATTGTCCAGGTCGATGAAAAGCATGGCGCCGAGCCGGGCCTGGCGGCTGCCACGGCTGACCACCTTGTTCAGCTGTTCCAGCAGGTAGCGCCGGTTCGGCAGGCCCGTCAGGTGGTCGAAATAGGCCAGGTGGTAGATGCGGCGCTCGCTTTCCTTGCGTTCCGTCAGATCCGTATTGGTGCCGGACACGCGCACCGGGCGGCCGGTTTCGTCGTGCAGCACGAAGCCACGCGACAGGACCGGCACGTAGTGGCCGTCGCGGTGGGCCAGCCGCAGCTCGATGCTGAAGCTGTCGCGGCCGCCTTTCATCATGTCGCGCATGAAGACGTCCAGCGCCATGCGGTCGTCCGGGTGCAGGAAGCGGCGCCAGGTCTGCTGGTCGGCCGACACCTCGCCGGGCCCGAAGCCCAGCATTTCCCACCAACGGTCCGAGTAATACGCATCGCCCGTGCGCAGGTCGAAATCCCACACGGCGTCGCGTGAGCCCCGCAGCACGAGGCGCAGGCGTTCCTCGGACTTGCTGAGGCGTCGTTCGGCATCCTTCAGGTCGGTGCAGTCCGTGAAACAGACCACCACTTCCTGCAGGTCGCCGGCGCCATCGAACACGGGGTAGGCGTTGCAGATCATCCAGGACACGCCTTCGTCGGCGTTGGCGGGGCCGTAGCGCCGCAGGCCGACGATGAAGCCCGCCACCTCGGCGCGCGAGCGCCGTACCTGGTGCACGGGATACATCGTGTCCGGCATCGGGCGGCCGTCCGGCTGCAGCAGGCGCCATTCCGGCGCGGTCGCAGTCATGCCGCGCAGCTCCCTGACGGAGCGGCCCAGCAGGCGCTCGGCGGCCCGGTTGGCCGTCAGGATCGAGGCGTCGGCCGCATGCACGACGACGCCGGCCGGCAGGTGGTCGAGCAGTTCCTGAAAGCGGGCACTACCGGTGCTGCGGTCCAGCACGCCCACATAGCCCGTCAGCTCGCCGCCGGCCGCGTGGATCGATACCACCTGCAGGCTTTGCCCGGGGCTGCCTTCCAGCACGGCGGCCAGGCCGGCGCAGGCCTGGCCGCGTGGCACCTCCAGTGCGGGTGCGGGCGGCGGGCACAGGGTCGCCGCGACCTGGTCGGCCACCTGGTCGGCCACGGCATCGAGCCGGGTCCGGAATGCGGCGCTGGCGCCCTGCAGCTGGCAATGCGCGTCGAGCACCACCACCGCCGGCGCTTCGTCCACGGTGGCGTCGGCCGTTGCCAGCGTGGCCCTGTCTCCATTGAGGTTGATCATGATCCCCCCTGTATATCTTGATGCTAGCGCGTTCGGCGAAGCGGCGGCGCCATGTCGCCAAGCGTGCCATGGCGAAAAAGCTACACACCAGATAACGATTGCATATAAAGAATTTTTCGTGCATTATAGAAACCGGTCCCGCTCCCAAACACCTGCCGCGGACCAGAGTTCCCTTCCGCACCTCCGCGGGGACGCCGCTCCTGGCGCATCTCACATTCACCGGTTCCGCCTTTTGCACGATCAGTCCATGGCCTATGCCCGTGGTCCGTCCTGCCCGCACCGGTTTTTCGTCCCGGCGACCTGCCGGGGCCCGTGAACTGCAAATGACTGGAGATTGACATGACGACCCTTGACCTGATGAGCACCCCTGCCGCCAACACCGGCGAGACCCTGCTGAACTATGACCCGAACCGCCTGCTCGATCACCTGATCGACGTGCTGGACCTGAAGAACGACGCCGCCCTGGCGCGCCTGCTGGATGTGGCGCCGCCCGTGATCAGCAAGATCCGCCACTTCCGGCTGGCCATCGGCCCGTCGCTGCTGATCCGCATGCACGAAGTGTCCGACATCACGATCGCGCAGCTGCGCCTGCTGATGGGCGACCGCCGCGGCAAGTTCCGCGTGGCCTTCTCGCAGAACGACGTGCCGGCCCAGGTGCTGTACGCCGCGTGACTGTCGACCGGGGCGGCGCGGCACCAGGCTGACGCGCCGCATTCCGTGATTGACGTGGCCGGCCCGTACGCCGGCCCCGAATTCCATTGCTGCCTGGATACAACACCGGTAGCGTGGTGGCACCCGTGCCTGCCAGCTTCGGGTACACTCGCGCAAAAGGGCTTAGCCCGCAATTTTTCGCGAACCCCCGCCCCCGGTTCCTGTGTTTCCCAGCCAGACAGGAAGACCACCATGCTCATTCGTCCGGTGGCGGCCAAGCCGGCCCGCCGTGCCAGCCGTGTTTTCACCGCCATCCCGTGCGGTACCCGTCCATGACTTTCCCGACTTTCCTGCCCAGGCAGCGCCTCGGCACGTCACTGGCGCTGTGGGCATCGGCCAGCGCGCTGCTGCTGACCATCGTGCTGGTGCTGCTGCTCGGCTACCTGTCCACCGACGAACTGAAGCGCTTGATCGGCGACGGCCTGGCCGAACGGGCCCGCCACGGCGCCGAACAGCTCGACGCCACCTTGCAGGAACGCTACCGCAACGTGCAGCTGCTGGCTGCCCGGCACGAGTTCAGGGACGCGGCAACCCCGGCGCCCGCGCGGCGCGAGACCATCGACCAGCTGCAGGCCAGTTATCCGATGTACGCGTGGATCGGCCTGGTGACGCCGGACGGCATCGTGCAGACGGCCACGCACGGCCTGCTGGAGGGGGTCGACGTCAGCGCCCGGCCCTGGTTTGTCGCCGCGCGCGACAACCGCTCCTTCAGCGACGTCCATGAACCCGTGCTGTTGGCGAAGGTGTTGCCGCGCACGCCGGATGCGCCCCGGCGCGTCGTGGGCATCACCGTGCCCCTGCGCGACGGCCACGGCGTGACGATCGCGTTGCTGTGTGCCCAGCTGAACTGGGCCTGGGCCGAGCAAATCCGCCACCGTCTCGACCTGAGTGCCGGCGGCAGCGAACAGACCATCATCGTCGGCCGGGACGGCAAGGTACTGGCCGGGCCGGCAGAACTGGCCGGCAGCACGATCCGTTCGGCCGTCGTGGACCAGGCCCGCGCGGGCCGGCACGACAGCCGCGAGGAACGCTGGCCCGACGGGCGCAGCTACCTGGTCGGCGCAGCCACCACGCACGGTTTCGGCGGCCATCCCGGCCTGGGCTGGGTCGTACTGACGCGCCAGGAAGTGCGCGCCGCCTACGGGCCCGTGCGCGAGCTGCAGTTGCGGGTGTTCGGCGTCGGCCTGGCCGTGGCGCTGGCGTTCTCGCTGCTGGGCTGGCGCGTGTCGCGCCGTATCACCCAGCCGCTGCTGGACGCGGCCACGTCGGCCGCCGCCATCGAGCAGGGCGACGACCACACCATCGACGTCGCTCCCGGCAGCTTCTTCGAGCTGGCCGCGCTGACGGGCGCCGTCAACGCCAGCCTGCGCCGGCTGCACGAGCAGCAGAAACAGCTGACGTCGATGAATGCCGAGCTGGAGCTGCGGGTGTCGCAGCGCACCGGCGACCTGGCCCAATCGCTGGATTCCGTGCGCCGCAGCGAGGAACGCATCCGCACCATCCTCGAGACGGCCCAGGATGCCTTCGTCGGCATGGACAGCGGCGGATACATCACGGGATGGAATCCGCAGGCCGAGCAGATGTTCGGCTGGCGCCGCGACGAGGTGCTGGGCACCTTGCTGCACGAAGTGGTGGTGCCGGCCAGGTTGCGCGAAGCGCACCAGCGGGGCCTGCGGCGTTTCCTGGAAACGGGCGAGGGGCGCGTGCTGGGCCGCCGCGTCGAGCTGATGGCGCAGCGCCGCAGCGGCGAGGAATTCCCCGTCGAGATGACGATCGGCCTGATCGACGTGGGCGGCGAGCGCTCGTTCGGTGCCTTCATCAACGATATTTCCGTGCGCCGGCGCATCGAGCGGGAGCTGGAAAGCGAACGGGCCTTGCTGACGGCCGTGCTGGAAGCCATCGACGTGGCCGTGGCCGCCTGCGACGAGGCCGGCAACCTGACCCTGTTCAACCGCGCCGCGCGCGAGATCTACGGCATGCCCCGCAAGGGCGACATGCCGGTCGACTGGGCCCGCCACAGCAGCGTCTACCACCCGGACGGCGTCGAGCCGATGCCGCCCGAAATGGTACCGCTGTCGCGCGCGCTGGCCGGCGAGACCATCAGCGGCATCGAGATCGTCATCGCCCCGCCGGGCCAACCGGCCCGGCACCTGCTGTGCTCCGGCCACGCCTTGCTGGGCGCCGACGGCACGCGCCTTGGCGCCGTTGTCGCCAGCAGCGACATCACGGCGCGGCGCAAGGCCGCGCGGCAACTGGCCGACAGCGAACGCTTCCTGCGCACGATGGCGGACAACAACCCGGCCCTGATCGGCTACCTCGACCGCGAACACGTCTACCGCTTCGTCAACCGCAGCTATTCCACGACCTTGAACATGGAACCGGAGACCATCGTCGGCCGCCATATGCGCGACGTGCTGGGCGAACCGGCCTATGCCGTGCTGCTGCCCCTGGTCGAGCGCGCGCTGGCCGGCGAGCCGGTGCGCTTCGAGACGGATTTCCAGCACCCGGGCTGGCCGCGCTACTTCATGGGCGACTACATCCCCAACGTCGACGCGAATGGTGTCGTGCAGGGCTTCCACACGATGGTCACCGACATCACGGACCGCAAGATGGCCGAACTGGGCCAGGCCCGCAACGCCCGCCTGGCCCAGGCGGCCAGCCGCGCCAAGAGCGAGTTCGTGGCCAACGTCAGCCACGAGATCCGCACGCCGATGAATGCCGTGCTGGGACTGGCGCACCTGCTCGACAGCACGGGTCTGACGCCGCAGCAGCGCGAATACGTGGGCATGATCCAGTCTTGCGGCAAGACCCTGGTGGGCATCATCAACGACGTGCTGGACTTCTCCAAGATCGAGGCCGGCAAGGTCGATATCGCGGCCTTGCAATTCGACCTCGCGCAGCTGGTCGAAGGCGTGGCGACGGCGATGCGCGCCAGCGGCAAGGCGCTGGAACTGGCGGTGGACGTGGCACCGGACCTGCCGGCGACGTATATCGGCGACGTCACCCGGCTGCAGCAGGTGGTGCTGAACCTGGTGAGCAATGCCTTGAAATTCACGGGCGAGGGCGGCGTGACGGTCGTCATCGATCGCGTCGGCCAGCATGGCAGCACGACGACTTTGCGCATCGAAGTGCGCGACACGGGCATCGGCATCAGCGAGGAACAGGTGGCGCGGCTGTTCCGGCCCTTCGAGCAGGCCGACGCGGGCATCTCGCGCCGCTTCGGCGGCACGGGCCTGGGCCTGGCCATCGCCCGCCAGCTGACGGAATTGATGGGCGGGCGCATCGCCGTCGTCAGCCGTCCCGGCCAGGGCAGCACGTTTACGGTGACGTTGCCGCTCACTTGCGCCCAGGCCGTGCCCCCGGCACCCGTGGCGGCGGGCGGGCGCCTGCTGCTGATCGACGGCGGCGCCGCCAGCCGCGCGGCCATCGGCCATGCGGCGCTGGCGCTGGGCTGGAGCGTGCTGGCCGCAGCCGATGCCGGTGCCGCCCTGGCGCTGCTGGACGACACGCCGGTGGACGCTGTGCTGTCAAGCGTGGGCCAGGACGACACGGTGCGCGTGCAGGCGGCGTTGGCGTCGCGCTGGCCCGGCCATGCCGTGGCCTTGCTGCAGCTGACGGGCGGGGCCGAGCGCAGCCCTGTGCCGCTGGCGGGCGCCGTGCCGCTGGCCCGGCCCGTCACCGCACCGGGCCTGCTCGCGGCCCTGGCCGCGCAGGAACGGCCGCTGCCGGCGGCGGCGGCCGAGCCTGCACCGGTGCCGTCAATGGGGCTGGCCGGCGCCCGTATCCTGCTGGTGGAGGACAATGCACTGAACCAGCTGGTCGCGAAGGGTATACTCGAGCCTGCCGGCGTCGTGCTGACGGTGGTCGGCAACGGCCAGGAAGCAGTCGACGCGATGCGGCTCGATGCGGCGCGCTTCGACCTGGTGCTGATGGACGTGCAGATGCCGGTAATGGATGGTTACACGGCCACCCGCGTGCTGCGCACGCAGCTGGGCGTGCGCCAGCCCATCCTGGCGATGAGCGCCGGTGTCACGGCGGCCGAGCGGGAGGAGTGCCTGGCGGCCGGCATGAACGATTTCATCGCCAAACCGATCGATGTGGAGCAGATGATGGACACCTTGCGCGAATACCTGGACCGGGATGGCGAGACGGCCACGGCCGCCGCGCCGGTGCCGGTGCCGGCCGGCACGTTCAATGTCGACCGGCTGGCCGCGCTGAGCGCCGCCGACAGCAGCCAGCGCCAGGCCCTCGTCACCCTGGTGGAGCGGATGGCGCGCGAGGCGCCGGCCGAGCTGACACGGGCGCGCTTGGCCTGGCAGGACGGTGACCGCCGCGCCGCCGCCGCCGTGCTGCATGCGCTGCGGGGTGCCGTCGGCAGCCTGGGCGCGCGCGATTTCGCCGCCGCCTCGCTGCGGCTGGAAACCACCCTGCGCGAGGAACGGCCGGTGGAAAGCGTGACACTGTTCGACGAGGTGGTACGCGAACTGGGCGCCACGGCGGCGGCGGCGCGGCGCTGGCTTGCCGCGCAACCCAGCGCAGCTGCCGTGGTACCGGCGCCGGATGCCGTGCCGGGCGAACCGCCGGCCGACTGGGCGCGCTGGCTGACACTGCTGGCCGAACGCGACCTCGACGCCGTGACCTTGTACGAGGAGCTGCGCGGCTGGCTGCTGCCCCAGCTGGCCCCGGCGCCGCTGGCGGCCGTGACGGCGGCGATGGCGGCGCTCGATTTCGATGCCGTGCTGGCGGCGCTGCCGGTCCACCTGCGACACCACCCCGAAGCCGATCCAGACCAGGAGAACCAATGACTGCTCCAACCCCGGGCGAGAGCACCATCCTCATCATCGACGACAACGCCGACACCATCCGGCTGCTGTCGGCCATGGTGCGGGGCCAGGGCCGCGTGCTGTTCGCCACCAGCGGTGCGGCGGGGATCGAGATCGCCCGCCTGCAGCGGCCGCAATTGATCCTGCTGGACGTGGAAATGGCTGGCATGGACGGTTTCGCCGTGTGCGACACGATCCAGCGCGACCCCGATCTGCGCAGCAGCGCCGTCATCTTCGTGACCGCCCAGTCGACGCCGGAAGCGGAAATCGCCTGCCTGGACGCGGGCGCCGTCGACTTCATCCCGAAGCCGCTGAACGCGGCCGTGGTACAGGCGCGCGTGCGCACGCACCTGCGCCTGCAGGCGGCGCTGGCCAAGCTGGACGGGCTGGCCCACCAGGACGGCTTGACGGGGCTGTTCAACCGGCGTTACTTCGACAGCCAGCTGGCCACGGAATTCGCCCGCCACCGGCGCCACCGCATGTCGCTGGCGCTGGCGCTGATCGACGTCGACCACTTCAAGCTGTACAACGACCGCTACGGTCACCAGCAGGGCGATGCCTGCCTGCGCGAGGTGGCCGGCGTGATCCGCGACGGCGCGCGCCGGCCGGGCGAACTGGCGGCCCGCTACGGCGGCGAGGAATTTGTCGTGCTGCTGCCGAACACGGACCATGCAGCCCTGCAGACCTACGGCGACTGGCTGTGCCGCCGCATCGCCGCGCTGAACCTGGCCCACCCGACGGCACCGACGGCGCCCCACGTGACGGTCAGCGTCGGCCTGTGCGCGCTGATTCCGGGAGAGGGCGACACGGCCGAGGCATTGCTGCACACGGCCGACATGGGACTGTACGAAGCCAAGCGCAGCGGCCGCAACCGGCCCGTGGTGGTGGTGCCCGGCACGCCGCCGGGCCGGGCCATCGATCCGGCAATTGCCTGAAAAATGGGGACAGACCCCCTTTTTCAGGCAATTGTTTGCCCGGGCGTCAGTCAGGCATAGCCAGTGGCGCGGTCACCCGACCAGCCTTGCGCCGCTTGCTCCAATACCCCACGCACAGCAGTCCCAGCCACGCTGGGATCAGGTATACCGACAGCCGCAGTTCCGGCGTCAGGTACATCACCATCAGCACGCCGGCCAGGAAGGCCAGGCACAGCCAGTTCGTCAGCGGTGCCCATGGGCTGGGGAAGCCCGTGGCGCGGCCCTGCGCGCGCTTCGCGGCGCGAAAACGCAGGTGGATCCAGCTGATCATGCCCCAGTTGATGATCAGCGCCGACACCACCAGCCCCATCAGCAACTCGAAGGCCTTGCCCGGCATGAAATAGTTGACGCTGACACAGACGGCCGTCGCCAGCGCCGACACGCCCAGCGCCGCCAGCGGCACGCCGCGGCGGTTCACCTTCAGCAGCGCGCGCGGGGCGTTGCCCTGCATCGCCAGGCCGTACAGCATGCGGCTGTTGCAGTAGACGCAGCTGTTATACACGGACAGCGCCGCCGTCAGCACGACGATATTGAGCATCGTCGCCACCCAGTCGGCGTTCAGCGCATGGAAGATCAGCACGAACGGGCTGCCGCCGGTGACGACCTTCTGCCAGGGGTACAGCGACAGCAGCACGCCGAGCGCGCCGATGTAGAAGATCAGGATGCGGTAGATGGCCTGGTTGGTGGCCTTCGGGATGGTGCGGGACGGGTCGTCCGCCTCGGCCGCCGTGATGCCGACCAGTTCCAGGCCGCCGAAAGAGAACATGATGACGGCGATGGCCATTACCAGCCCGCCCACGCCGTTCGGGAAGAAGCCGCCGTGGCGCCACAGGTTGGCCACCGACGCTTCCGGCCCGGCACTGCCCGAGGCTAGCAGCCATGCGCCGAAGCCGATCATGCCGACGATGGCCACGACCTTGACGATGGCGAACCAGAACTCCATCTCGCCGAAGGCCTTGACGTTGGTCAGGCTGATCGAATTGATGATGACGAAGAAGGCCAGCGCCGATACCCACGTGGGCAGGTCCGGCCACCAGTACTGGACGTAGATGCCGACGGCCGACAGCTCGGCCATGCTGACCAGCACGTACAGCACCCAGTAGTTCCAGCCCGACAGGAATCCCGCCAGCGGGCCGCAGTACTTGTCGGCGAAGTGGCTGAAGGAGCCGGCCACCGGTTCGTCCACCACCATTTCGCCCAGCTGGCGCATGATCAGGAAGGCGATGATGCCGGCCACCGCATACCCCAGCAGCACGGACGGGCCGGCCATCTTGATGGTCTGGGCGATGCCGAGGAATAGGCCGGTGCCGATGGCGCCACCCAGCGCGATCAGCTGGATGTGCCGGCTCTTCAGGCCGCGTTTGAGCTCGTTGTTGCCGTCTGCTGCCATGGGGCTCCGCTGGTCGAATGGGTAAAAATGTTCAAAAGATCACGATTGTGCCGGGCATGATTCTAATCCATCGCACCCCGGCCGGGGCGAACATCGGAGCGGGCGTGGTATCAATACACCGCCGTGTGCGGGGCGTCGTCGCCGGCGCGCTCGTCCGGACGCAGGCGGAAACCGTCGCGACCGCCCGCCTTGGCCGCGTACAGGGCCTCGTCCGCCTGGCGCAGCAGCGCATCGCGCGTGATGCCGGGCGTGGCCAGGGCCAGGCCGACGCTGGTGGTGACGGTCAGGTCCTCGGCATCGGCCAGGAACGGCGGACGCATGGCCTCGACGATCTTGCGTCCCAGCGCGGCCAGCTCGTCCGGCCGCTCCAGGCCCTCGAACAGCACGACGAATTCGTCGCCGGCCAGGCGCGCCACCGTGTCCGTGGCGCGCACCGTGGCGCGCAGGCGGTGCGCGAACTCGATCAGCACGCTGTCGCCGGCGCCGTGGCCGTGGCTGTCGTTGATCAGCTTGAAGAGATCGATGTCGAGGTAGGCCACGCCCGCCTCGCTGCCGCAGCGCGCGGCCCGCAGCAGGGCCATGTCCAGTTCCTCCTCGAACTTGCGCCGGTTGTACAGGCCCGTCAGGGCATCCGTGCTGGCCAGGCGCGCCATTTCCGCGTCGGCCAGCGCGCGCTGGCGCGTCAGCGAGTGGAAGGCCCGGCTCAAGGTGCCCACTTCGTCCGGGCGCGACAGGTCGAACACGTCGATATCGGCCTCGCCCCGGCCCACCCGTGCAACCTGGGCCTGCAGGGTCGCCAGGGGGCGCAGCAGCAGGTAGATGGCCAGCCAGCCCAGCAGGCCGGCCATCAGCGCCACGGCGGCGGTGCGCAGCACGGCGCTTTCGCGCATGGCGATCAGTGGCGCGAAGGCTTCGTCGACGGGGTAGACGATGCCCAGGATCCAGCCCGTCGAATGCAGCCGCTTGTAGCTGATCAGGGCCTCGACGCCGGCCTTGGTGCGGCCCTGCTGCCACCCTTCGAAGCCTTCCAGCGCCTGGCGCGTGGTCTGCATCACGCCGCCCGGCTCGTCCTGCACCTTGCGCAGGATGCGGCGGCCGTCCGGGTGATGCAGGATGGTGCCGTCGGCCGCCAGCATGAACAGGTAGCCGTGCCGGCCCGGCTTCAGGGTTTCCAGGCGACCGAAGAAGGACGGCTGGTGCAGGTCGATCCCCGCCCGCCAGCACGAACAGCAAGCGGCCCGCGTCGTCGTACACGGGTTCGGTCAGCAGCACGACGGGCTTGCCCGACAGCTTGCTGCGAAACGGCTGCGACACGACGCCTTCGCGCAGGCGCACCGTCTCGCGGAAGTAGGGCCGGTCGCCCACCGACAGGGTGCCGATCTGGCGCCGGTCGCTGAGGTTGGCCACCAGTTCGCCCCGGGCATCCATGGCACCGACGTTGAAGAACTGCTCGCGCAAGGTCGTGTGATTTTCCAGGTAGGCCTGCATGGCCATGCCCGTGTCGATGCGGGCGGCGCGCGCGCCCTCGCCGGCGGAGCGCAGCAGGGTGCGCTTGGCGGCCAGGTTCTGTTCCAGGTGGGCGGCGGCGCTGGAGAGCAGCGCAAACTCGCGGTCGCCCACCAGTTGCGCCATCTGGCGCTCGGCCAGGTGCAAGCTGGCAAGGGCAAGCAGGACGCTGGCAAGGAACACGAGAGCGGTCACGACCGCCGTCATGCGAGCCTTGAGGGTGGTGAAGCGGAGCAGGAAGCGCATGGTGCCTCAGTTTAGCACGGGGGCACCCCGCCTCCTGGCATCCTGATAGCCGCCTTCAAACAGTCTCTACGGTAGCGTATTGCGCCAGCACGCGACCGTTGTTTGATGCATATCAAACAACCTTGCATTCGAGGACCCCGGCGGATGTGGGACGCACGGCTTTGCCCTAAGCTGGGCACTCTAACGGAGGAGACCCATGAGCAAAACAGAGAACACAGCAGGTGGTAATGACACGACAGTTTCAGGCGGCACGCGCTCGGGGCGCGCCGCCATCGTCACGGGCGGCACGCGCGGCCTTGGCGCCGCCATCACGCTGGCCCTGCGCGATGCGGGCCACAACGTGGCGGCCATCTATCACAGCAACGACGCGGCAGCGTCCGCCTTCGAGGACCGGCACCGGGTGCCCGTATTCAAATGGGACGTCGGTGATTTCGGCGCCTGCGCCGAAGGCATCGCCCGCGTCGAGCGCCGCATCGGCCCGATCGACATCCTCGTCAACAACGCCGGCATCACGCGCGACGGCGCGCTGCACAAGATGACACCGGAGCAGTGGTGGGAGGTCATCCAGACCAACCTGGGTTCGATGTTCAACATGACGCGCGGCGTCATCGAAGGCATGCGCACGCGCGGTCACGGCCGCATCGTCAACATCAGTTCGATCAACGGCCGCAAGGGCCAGGCGGGGCAAAGCAATTACGCCGCCGCCAAGGCCGGCATCCTCGGCTTCACGAAGGCGCTGGCGCTGGAAAACGCCCGCAAGGGCATTACCGTCAATGCCGTGGCGCCCGGCTACTGCGATACGGAAATGGTGGCGGCGGTGCCGCCGGACGTGTTGCAGGCCATCGTTGCCGGCATTCCGGTGGGACGCCTGGGCACGCCGGACGAAGTGGCGCGCACCGTGGCCTTCCTGGCCGCGGACGGTGCCGGCTTCATCACGGGAGCGACGATCGACGTCAACGGTGGCCAGTATCTGAGCTGACCGGGGGGGCCATCGCCGGGTGCGGCCAGGCACGGCGCAGGTTCGGCGCCAGCCTTGGCCCTGGTTTTGGTCCAGTCCCGGGTTATTCCCTGGTCCTGGTCCTGGCCCTGGTTCTGGCTTGGCTTCGCTTGGCTTGGCTTGGCTTGGCTTGTTTACGCAGCCGGCCGGCGCGCGCTCCAGCCGAAGGCGAGAATGACGGCGTAGCAGGCCAGCGGCACGGCCAGCGCCAGTTTCAGGCCGGCCATGTCGGCGGCATAGCCCGTCAGCAGGGGCACGATGGCGCCGCCGACGATGGCCATGCAGATCAGCCCCGAGCCTTCGGCCGCGCGCTTGCCCAGGCCCGCGCAGGCCAGCGAGAAGATGGTGGGGAACATGATCGAATTGAACAGCCCCACGGCCAGCAGGCTCCAGCCGGACACGGCGCCAGTACTGTTGGCCGATACCAGCAGCAGGGCGATGACCATGGCGGCCGCGCCCATCAGCACCTTGCCCGGTGCGAACAGGCGCAGCAGCGCCGCACCGATGAAGCGGCCCACCATGGCGCCGCCCCAGTACAGCGGCACGTGCCGGCCGGCCGCTTCCGCGCCCAGTCCCATCACGTCCGCCTGCATCAGGTAATTCACCACCAGCGAGCCGACCGCCACTTCGCCGCCCACGTACAGGAAGATGCACAGCGCGCCGAAGGCGAAGCGGGGGCGCCGCAGCAAGGTGAAGGCCGCCAGGATGCTGGTGTGCGGCACCGCTTCCTCCACCAGCTTGTTCCGGTTGATCCAGACCAGTCCCGCCACCAGCAGCAGCGCCACGGCCAGCCCGATATAGGTGCTTACCACCACCTGCGTTTCCTTGGCCCGGAAGGCATCCAGCGCCGCCCCGCTCAGGGTGGCCGGATCGCTTGTAGCCAGGGTGCCCAGGATCAGGATCGAGCCCACGTACGGAAACACCGTCGTGCCCAGCGCATTGAAGGCCTGCGCGAACGTCAGGCGGCTGGGCGCCGTGGCAGGTTGGCCCAGCATCGAGATCAGCGGGTTGGCCACCACCTGCACGATCGTGATGCCCGAAGCGAGCACGAACAGGGCAGCCAGGAAGGTGACGAACAGGCCGGACGAGGAGGCCGGAATGAACAGCAGGCAGCCGGCCGTCATTGTCAGCAGGCCGACGACGGCGCCGCGCATATAGCCCAGCCGGCGCACGATGGCGGCAGCGGGAATCGACACGAGGAAGTAAGCGGCGAAAAAGGCCGACTGCACCAGCATGGCCTGGCTGTAGCTGAGTGTAAACAAATCCTTCAGCTTCGGAATGATGACGTCGTTCAGGCTGGTGATACCGCCGAAGATGAAAAACAGCGCGAACACGAAGGCGCGCAAGCCGGGCGCATCCGTGCCGGCGGTGGGGGAAGTAGGGCGGTTATCGATCATAAGATATATCTGACTGTTAATCTGGCGGGCGCCATCATAACAATTGCACACGATTATTGCTTGGACCGGACAAAAACCGCTTGTGGGCAGCCCCGCACCCGCCCTTTCCAGAATTCCGGGACAGTCCCGGACAATCCTGATCCAGAGCGCCCTAAATCCCGGGACAGTCCCGGAACTTTCCGACACGGCCTGCCAAAATTCCGGGACAGTCCCGGATTTTTCCGACGGCGGGCGCCAAAAATTCCGGGACAGTCCCCGAAATTTCTGAAGGGGCTGAGCACTTTGCCTAGCCTTCCTGCCAACTCCTTGTATCGCTTGTAATGAACTGGCGCCTTTTGTTGTATCTGCGTTGCATGTTTCTGAAAAAGATGTGAGCAAAATCAGAATCTTCGCTGATTTTTCGGGCTGAGCCCTGTAATATTTCCGTACGGATATTTCACATTTCCCCCCTCCCGCGGCAGGACGCCGCTCCACTGATTACGGATTAACCCATGAAGAATGGCTCTGGACGGCTGACGCGTGCGCGTCGTCGCGCGTGCTGCTATGCACTTGCTGCAGCTGGTATTGCTCTCGGTTCCGCGTTCTGCGCGGTCAATGCACGGGCGCAAGCCATCGATGGCGACGCCGCCGCTCCGGCCCCGGCCGCCGGCGCAACGCTGACGGGCAACGCCACCGTCGTCTCCCAATATGTGTCCCGCGGCATGCGCCAAAGCTGGGGCAAGCCGGCCGCGCAGGCGGGCCTGGACTATGTGCACCCGAGCGGCTGGTCGGCCGGTACCTGGGTCTCGACCATCAGCGACCACTACGTCGAAGGCGGCACGGTCGAGTGGGATCTGTACGGCGGCTACAGCGGCAGCGTGGGCGACATCGGCTACAGCGCGCTGGCCTACTATTACAAGTATCCGGACGCCGTCATCAGCGCCACCGGCACCAAGTTCGACTACGCCGAACTGTCCGGCGGCCTGACCTACAAGGCCTTCTACGCCAAGTACAACCGTACCGTCTCGCGCGACTTTTTCGGCATCACCAATGCGCGCGGCACCGGCTACCTGGACGTGGGCATGAACCAGGACCTGGGCGACGGCTGGACCTTGAACCTGCACGCCGGCAATGGCCGCGTGGCGGGCGCCGGCAATGACGTGTGGAACTGGCATGACGCCAAGATCGGCGCCACCAAGACCCTGGGCGGCGGCTGGAGCGGCGCCGTGGCCTGGACCCGCGCCTGGGGCAAGACGGGCATCTATGACGCCTACACCACCGGCATGCCGAATAGCAAAGGCATCGTCGAGTTTTCCAATCCGGCCAAGGGCACCCTGGTGGTGTCCCTGACGCGCAGCTTCTGATCCACACACCATGAACCAGACCAACCTGACGGCGCCGAAGCGCCCGCTGGCGATCCTGCAGTCGCTGTCACTGAACGCCCGCATCTGCGTCGCCGCCACCGCGCTCGTGGTGCTGAGCCTGGCCATCACGGCCACCGTGACGGGCGTCAAGAGCAGCGATAGCGCCGAGCTTGCTGCCATGCGCCAGGCCCACACGACGGCACGCGAAGCGGGCCATGCCCTGAGCGCGCGCATCGGCACCAACCTGGCGACCGTGCGCGGCCTGAGCCTGGCCATGCAGTCGACCAAGGCGGCCGACGTGGCGCCGGACCGGTCCCAGGTCAGCGCCATGGCCAAGGGCGTGCTGCTGGGGTCGAACGACCTGGTCGGCGTGGCCGTGACGTGGGAACCGAACGCACTGGACGGCAAGGATGCCGAGTATGCCGGCCAGAAGCCGGACTACGATGCCACGGGCCGCCATATGCCTTACTTCACCCGTAACGGCGCCGGCGGCGTCAACGTGACGCCGATCGAATTCACGACGGCACCGGGCGCCAACGACTGGTACGACATTCCGAAGAAATCAGGACGCGTCTACTTGACCGAGCCGTACGCCTACCCCGTGAACGGCAAGGAAATCCTGATGGCGTCGCTGGTGGCGCCGATCACCGTCAACGGCAAGTTCCTCGGCGCCACGACGGGCGACCTGGCCCTGAACGGCCTGGGCGACATCCTGAAGGACCTGGTGACGATGGAAGGCGGCAAGCTGGCCCTGCTGTCCAACGGCGGCCTGTATGCCAGCCATCCGGATGCGGCCAGGATCGGCAAGAAGGCCGACGACCTGCCCGCCGCCGCACTCGAAGCCGTCCGCGCCGGCAAGACGTATGAATACGAGGCCGACGGTATCGTCCACATCCTGCAACCGATGGTGCTGCACGCCGACATCGCGCCGTGGGCCGTACGCCTGTCGTTCCCGCGCAGCGTGGCCACCGCCGCCGCGCGCGACCTGATGAAATATTCGCTCATCGTCTCCGTGCTGTGCGCGGCCGCGGCGGCGCTGGCGATGGTCTGCACCCTGAACCGACTGACCCGTCCGCTGCGCGTCCTGGCGCGGACGATGGCGCAACTGGCCGGCGGCAACGCCGACCTGTCGGCACGCCTGGCCGTCAAGGGCAGCGACGAGCTGGCCGTCATCGGCAGCGGCTTCAACGACTTCGTGGCGAAGATCGAGAACGTGCTGGCCCGGGTGCGCGACAGCTCCGGCAGCGTCGCTTCGTCCAGCCATGAGATCAGCCAGGGCAACCACGACCTGTCGGCCCGCACGGAACAGCAGGCCAGCTCGCTGGAGGAAACGGCGGCGTCGATGGAAGAGCTGACCAGCACGGTCAAGCAGAATTCCGACAACGCCAACCAGGCCCGCCAGCTGGCCGCCACCGCCTCCGGCGTGGCCGTGCGCGGCGGCGCCGTCGTGGCCCAGGTGGTCGAGACGATGGCGTCGATCAATGCCTCGTCCAACAAGGTGGTGGACATCATCAGCGTCATCGATGGCATCGCCTTCCAGACCAATATCCTGGCCCTGAATGCCGCCGTGGAAGCGGCGCGGGCCGGTGAACAAGGACGTGGCTTCGCCGTCGTCGCCAGCGAGGTGCGCAACCTGGCCCAGCGCAGCGCGTCCGCCGCGAAGGAAATCAAGGCCCTGATCGGCGCGTCGGTCGAACAGGTCGAGCAGGGCAGCCGCCTGGTGGCGGACGCGGGCGGCACGATGGACGAAGTGGTGTCCAGCGTCAAGCGGGTGGCCGACATCATCGGCGAGATCGCCGCCGCCAGCAGCGAGCAAAGCAGCGGCATCGCCCAGGTCAACCAGGCGATCGTGCAGATGGATGGCGTGACGCAGCAGAACGCGGCGCTGGTGGAAGAAGCGGCGGCAGCGGCGGAAAGCCTGCAGCAGCAGGCCGACACCCTGGTGGCGCTGGTGGGCGAGTTCCGCATTGGTGCGGGCGCCGGCCAAAGCATTTGAATGGAGAAAAACATGAGTATGGCAACTGAAAAATCGGACAAGAAGGGCGCCAGGTCGCTGTCGCTGAACGCACGTATCTGCATCGCGGCCAGCACCCTGGTGGTGCTAAGCCTGGCCATCACGGCCGCCGTCACGGGCGTGCGCAGCAGTGCCAGTGCGGAAACGGGCGCCATGGCCCTGGCCCACACGGCCGCCGACGCCGCCTCGCAGACGGTGGCGGCGCGCATCACGCGCAACCTGGCGGCGGTGGAAAACCTGGCCGCCGCCATGCGCGGCACCAAGGCGGCCGGCGTCCCCTTGACCCGTCCGCACGTGGCGGAAATGACCAAGGCCACCTTGCTCGGTTCGAGCGACCTGGTGGGCGCGGCCGTGACGTGGGAGCCGAACGCGCTGGACGGCGCAGATGCCGACTTCGCCGGCAAGCTGCCCGAGTTCGACGCAAGTGGCCGCTACATGCCTTACTACACGCGCAATCCGGCCGGCGGGGTCAATGTCGAACCCATCGTGTTCTCGAACGCGCCGGGCGCGAACGACTGGTACGACATTCCAAAGAAGTCGGCCAAGGCCCATTTCACGGAACCGTATGCTTATCCGATCAACGGCAAGGACGTGCTGATGGCCTCGCTCGTGGCACCCATCGTCGTCGACGGCAAGTTCCAGGGCACGGCCAGCGCCGACTTCATGCTGACGCGGCTGACGGAAATCCTGGCCGGCCTGAAGACCATCGAAGGCGGCAAGCTGGCCCTCGTGTCGAGTGGCGGCCTGTATGCCAGCCATCCGGACCTCGCCAGGAACGGCAAGAAGGCCGACGACCTGCCGGCGCCGGCATTGGCGGCGATTGCCGCCGGCAAGAGCTACGAGTATGAAAGCGACGGTATCGTCCACATCATCGAGCCGCTGGTGCTGCATCCGGAGATCGCCCCGTGGGCCGTGCGCCTGTCCTTCCCGCGCAGCGTGGCCACCGCCCCCGCGCGCGAGCTGATGCTGTATGCGCTGGTGGTGTCGCTGCTGTGCGCCGCCGCCGCCGCGCTGGCGATGGTGCTGACCGTGAACCGCCTGACCCGTCCGCTGCGCAGCCTGGCGCGGACGATGACGCAGCTGGCCGGCGGCAATGCCGACCTGTCGGCGCGCCTGACTGTCAAGGGCACGGACGAACTGGCCGTTATCGGCGGCGGCTTCAATACCTTCGTGGCGAAGATCGAGGACGTGCTGGCCCGCGTGCGCAGCAGCTCGGACAGCGTGGCCACGGCCAGCGCCGAGATCAGCCAGGGCAACCATGACCTGTCGGCCCGCACCGAACAGCAGGCCAGCGCGCTGGAGGAAACGGCCGCGTCGATGGAGGAACTGACGTCGACCGTCAAGCAGAACTCCGACAACGCCATCCAGGCCCGCGAACTGGCCGCCTCGGCCTCCAGCGTGGCCGTGCGCGGCGGCGCGGTCGTGGCCCAGGTGGTCGAGACGATGGCGTCGATCAATGCGTCGTCCGGCAAGGTGGTGGACATCATCGGCGTCATCGACGGCATCGCCTTCCAGACCAATATCCTGGCCCTGAATGCGGCCGTGGAGGCAGCCCGGGCTGGCGAGCAGGGCCGCGGCTTTGCCGTCGTTGCCAGCGAGGTGCGCAACCTGGCCCAGCGCAGCGCATCGGCCGCCAAGGAAATCAAGGCGCTGATCGGTGACTCGGTGGAACAGGTGGAGAAAGGCACGCGCCTGGTGGCGGACGCCGGCGGCACGATGGACGACGTGGTGTCCAGCGTCAAGCGGGTGGCGGACATCATCGGCGAGATTGCCGCCGCCAGCACGGAACAGAGCAGCGGTATCGGCCAGATCAACCAGGCCGTGGTGCAGATGGACAGCGTGACGCAGCAGAACGCGGCGCTGGTGGAAGAAGCGGCGGCCGCGGCGGAAAGCCTGCAGCAGCAGGCTGCGACCCTGGTGGCGCTGGTGGGGGAATTCAAGATCGGGGCGGTAACCGTGGACGCCAACGCGCTCCGCCGTCCGGTGCTGGCGCCGAAGGTGCAGCTTGTGTCGAACAAGCCGGCCAAGGCCGTGCAGCAGGCCAAGGCTTCCCAGGATGAATGGGAGACCTTCTAGGTTCGGGAAAGAGTCAGTAGCGCAAGTTCGATAGAGCGGCCGTCGGCCGCAAGGCATCGAATCGGCGTTTGGCCGGACCCGCACCCGAAGGGGTGCGGTCCGGCTTTTTTTTGTTGGTACTCAGGCGTGGGCAGGCTTGCGACCCAGCAGCTTGCTGGCCGCAAAGGCGGCACCGGCGACGCCGACCACCATGGCCGCCGTGCTGCCGGAGAAGCCGACGGCCGTATTGGCGGCGATCTTGCCGGCCTGGGGCGTGACGAGCTGCATGCGCCGCTTCGTCATCTGGGCGCCCAGCTCGCACAGGCGTTCCTGGCTCAGCTCGCGTTCCGCGGCGGGCAGCAGGACAGTCTCCTCGTCGGCCACATGGTGCATCACGTCGCGCATCAGTTCGTGCACCAGTTCGTCATGACGCGTGCCGGCAGGGTCGGCCGCGCGTAGTTCGGCAATGACGCGGCGCATTTCATTGTGCTCGGGTTCGGCCTTCAGCATGGTCGGATCGGCCCCTTCCAGCTGGCGCATGACGGGGTAGAACACTTCCTCTTCCAGGGTGGCATGGATTTCCAGCGCCGTGCAGATGGTTTCGGCCAGCGCCTTCTTTACTTTCGGCTTCTTCGTCGTCGTGTACTGGTGGAAAGTCACCAGGGTATGCGAGTGGTCGAAGCGGATCATGTCGGTAATCGTCGGGCTGAGCTTGTTCAGTGAAAACATGGTTCTTCTCCTGTGTACGAGGCAACGGCTTATCTTAAAACGGCCGGGCCGGCCCACACGTAGGAAAAGCACGCAGTGGGCTGTCGGCGCATGGCGCGGCCTCGCCTTTACCGCGCACGCCACGGCCGACGCGACGAAGGAAGACAGCCGGGCGCGCCTGGGCTATAGTTAGCATGAAGACCACAGCCGGGGAGTCGCATGAAGGGCCAATATCGTGCCGCAGCGAATCGAAGGAAGGGCCTGCCCGTGCGGGGGCGCGGGCCGAACGCGACCGTGCCGCGCATCCTGAGCCGCTTCGGCGACCTGTTCCAGGACCACCCGCTGCCGATGTGGATCTACGACACGGATACCTTGCGCTTCCTGCGCGTCAACGCCGCCGCCTGCCGCCACTACGGCTACACGACGGACGAATTCCTGCACATGACGATTCGCGACATCCGCCCGCGCGACGAGCTCCCGCGCCTGGATGCGGACCTGGCGTCGACGGAACCGAAGCTGCCGCAGGCCTCGGGCGTCTGGACCCACCTGAAACGCGACGGCACGCCCATTTCCGTGCGCATCACGTCGCACGCGGTGGGTTACCAGGGGCACCGCGCACGGCTCGTGTTCGCGCTCGACGTGACGGAGCAGCTGGCCACGGAGCGCGCCCTGTACCGTTCCGAGCAGCTGTACCGGCGCCTGATCGACACGATGCCGCACCAGGTCTACTGGAAGGACCTGGACTTGCATTATGTCGGTTGCAACCGCGTATTCGCGGAGGCGGCCGGCCTGGACGACCCCCAGGAGGTCAGCGGCAAGAGCGACGAGAACCTGATCTGGCGGCGCCAGGCCCAGCGCATGGCGGCCGAGGACCGGGTCGTCGTCACCACCGGCCACCCGCTGCTGGACCGCGAGGACACCCTGACCGGCCCGGACGGGCGCCAGCGCCGCTACCTCGTCAACAAGCTGCCGCTGTACGGGCCGCAGGGCGCCATCATCGGCATGCTGGGCACTCTGGAGGACATCACGGCGCGCAAGAAGGCCGAGGAAACGCTGCGGCTGCAGGGCAGGGCGCTGGACGCCAGCGTCAATGCCATCGTCATCACGCGCCACCACGATCAGCAGGACATCATCGTCTACGCCAATCCCGCCTTCGCCCGCATTTCCGGCTACGACCTGCCCGAGGTGATGGGGCGCGACTGCCGCTTCCTGCAGCGCGAGGACCGCGATCAGGACGCCCTGCACCTGCTGCGCGAGGCTCTGCACGCGGACCGGGAAGCGACCGTGGTGCTGCGCAACTATCGCAAGGACGGCTCGCTGTTCTGGAACCAGCTGCACCTGGCACCCGTGCTGGACACCAACGGCAAGGTGACGCACTGGGTCGGCGTCATCAACGACATCACGGCGACGATGCGCTACCAGCAGGAGCTGGAGCACCAGTCGACCCACGACGCGCTGACGGGCCTGCCGAACCGCAACCTGTTCCGCGATCGGCTCGACCAGGCAATCAGCTACGCCGCGCGCTATCGCAACCAGCTGTGGGTGGTGGTACTGGACCTGGACAACTTCAAGCTGATCAACGACACCCTGGGCCACGCCGTCGGGGACAGCCTGTTGCAGATGGTGGGCGAGCGGCTGCGCGGCGCGCTGCGCGACTCCGACACGGTGGCGCGCCTGGGCGGTGACGAATTCATCCTGCTGCTGCTGGACCAGCCCGGCGTCGGCCTGTCGCCGCGCACGGTGCAGACCATCCTGGAGGCCGTCAGCGCGCCGATGCGCCTGGGTGCCCATGACCTGGCGCTGACGTGCAGCATGGGCGTGGCGGTGTACCCGCGCGACGGCGAAACGGGGCCGGGCCTGTTCAAGCACGCCGACATCGCGCTGTACCGCGCCAAGGACGGCGGGCGTAACCAGCTGCAGTTCTACACGGTGGAGATGAACGACCGCGTCACCGAGCGCACCCTGATCGAAGGCCACCTGCGCCACGCACTGGTGCGCAACGAATTCCTGCTGTACTTCCAGCCCCGGGTCGATTGCGTCAGCGGCCAGGTGGTGGGGCTCGAAGCGCTGCTGCGCTGGCAGCACCCGGAACTGGGCCTGGTGCCGCCGGCCCGCTTCATCAGCGTGGCCGAGGAAACGGGGCGCATCGTCGAAATCGGCGAATGGGTGCTGCGCACGGCCTGCCTGCAGGCGGTGGCGTGGCAGCAGGCCGGGCTGGCCCCGGTGCCGGTGGCGGTCAACGTGTCGGCGCGCCAGTTCCGCCACGCCGCCTTCGTCCAGGAAGTCCGGGATGCGCTGGCCATCAGCGGGCTGGCGCCGAAGTACCTGGAACTGGAGCTGACGGAGAGCGTCATGATGCACAACGTCGACGTCGTCATCGCCGCGATGAGCCAGCTGAAGGCGATGGGCATCTGCCTGTCGATCGACGATTTCGGCACGGGCTACTCCAGTCTGAACTACCTGCGCCGCTTCCCCATCGACTACCTGAAGATCGACCAGAGTTTTGTCCGCGACATGCTGGACGACCCGCCGGGCGCGGCCATCGTCCGCTCCATCATCGCGCTGGGCCACAGCCTGGACTTCCGCATCATCGCCGAAGGCGTCGAAACCCCGGACCAGTTCGCTTACCTGCGGCAGGAAGGCTGCGACGAAATCCAGGGCTACCTGTACAGCCGGCCCGTGCCCGAGCGGGAGGCCGCCGTGATGCTGGGCGGCTAGCCCACGTCGGTCGGTGACAGCCTCGTGCGACGCCGCCGTAAATCGGTGTCAGACACCTAAATCAAGCACGCCACCTGAGCCCAGATTCGGTGTCTGGATTCGGTGTCTGACACCTTAATCACGCCACCTGAGCTTAGATTCGGTGTCAGACACCCGAATCCCTGACATCTGAATCCCCGTGCCGCGTCTTCCGATGGGGCGTCTCGCCTGAATAAGGTGTCTGACACCGAATGCGACACCGGATGCGCGGCCAAAAAAAACGGCGCCGATTTCGCGGCGCCGTTCTCGTTACAGCTATCTAATACATCAGTCGCGGATCTCCAGCGCCCGGTTCAGCGACAGCGCCGCCAGCGAACCGACCGCGCCGGACAGCAGGTACAGGCTGACATAGCCCAGGCCGAAGTGCGCCGACAGGCCCAGTGCGACCAGCGGGGCGAAGGCGGCGCCTACCAGCCAGGACAGGTCCGACGTCAGCGCGGCACCCGTGTAGCGGTGGCGCGGCGCGAAGTTGGCCGTCACGGCGCCGGCGGCCTGGCCGTACGACAGGCCCAGCAGGGCGAAGCCGACCAGGATGAAGATGTTCTGGCCCGTCTCGCCCCCTTGCAGCAGGGTCGGCACGAAGCCGGAGAAGACGGCGATCAGCGCGGCCAGCGCGCCCAGCGTGGTGCGGCGGCCGAAGCGGTCGGCGATCAGGCCGGAGGCGACGGTACCGACGATGGCCAGGCCCGCACCGCACATCTGCAGCACGAGGAAGCTGTCCATCGCCCGGTTCGAGTACAGCTGCACCCACGACAGGGGGAACACGGTCACCAGGTGGAACAGCGCGTAGCTGGCCAGCGCGGCCAGTGCGCCGATCAGCACGTTGCGGCCCTGCGTGTGCGACAGCTCGGACAGGCTGACCGGTTCCAGCTCGCGCTCGTCCAGCAGGCGCGAATACTCAGGCGTCGACACCAGGCGCAGGCGGGCGAACAGGGCTACCACATTGATGGCAAAGGCAACGAAGAACGGAAAACGCCAGCCCCAGTCGAGGAAGTCCAGGCCGGACAGGTTGGCCAGCATATAAGCGAAGATACCGGCGGCGACGATGAAGCCGACGGGCGCGCCCAGCTGGCCCAGCATGGCATACCAGCCGCGCTTGTTGTGCGGCGCGTTCAGGGCCAGCAGCGACGGCAGGCCGTCCCACGAGCCGCCCTGGGCCATGCCCTGGCAGATGCGGAACAGGGCCAGCAGGATGATGCCCGTGTTGCCCGCCTGGGCGTAGGTCGGCAGGAAGGCAATGCCGACGGTGGATGTGCCGAGCAGGAACAGGGCCAAGGTCAGCTTGCCCTCGCGTGAATAGCGCCGCTGCACCCACATGAACAGCACGGTGCCGAAGGGGCGGGCGATGAAGGCAAAGGAGAAGATGACGAAGGAATACAGGGTGGCGTCGAGCCGGTCGTCGAACGGGAAGAACAGGGAAGGGAAGACCAGGACCGAAGCGATTGCGTAGACGAAGAAATCGAAATACTCGGATGCCCGCCCGATCACCACGCCCACGGCGATCTCGCCGGGATGGATCTCGCCGTCGCGGGCGTTAATGTTGCGTGCGCCACCACTGGTGGGACTTGCCTGATAATCGCCGTGGTTCTGATGGCCTACCGGATTGCTACCGTCATATGTTGTCGTTGCCATATTTGTCTCTCAAGTCATTTGTTCACAAGTCTTAGCAAAATGCGCTGCACCTACCAGTTGCCATTACTAATTACAGCTGAACACCGAGTCGACATCGCCGGGTTTGACACCGGGGGTGGGACAAAGTGTCCAATTCCATTCCGCATGCCTGTGACGGTACAGTAACATGTTCTCAATCCTCTGTAGCGCACATAACTTAATGAAATCATCAAAAGTTCGCAGCGGACTGATGCTTCTCCCCCTGTTGTGGCTCACCGGCTGCAATACGGTGGTGTTGAATCCGTCCGGTGATATCGCGGCGCAGCAGGCCCATCTGGTCGTCGTCTCGACGTTCCTGATGCTGCTGATCGTCGTTCCCGTCATTTTCCTCACTCTCCTGTTCGCCTGGCGTTATCGGAAAAATAATACCGAAGCGAAGTACGATCCCGACTGGGATCACTCCACCAAGCTGGAACTGGTGATCTGGGGCGTGCCCCTGCTGCTGATCATCGTGCTCGGTGCCATCACCTGGATCAGCACCCACCTGCTGGACCCGTACCGTCCGCTGCAGCGCATCGACGAAAAGCGTGCCATCCCGGCCGGCATGACGCCGATGACCGTGGAAGTGGTGGCGCTGGACTGGAAATGGCTGTTCATCTACCCGGAGCAGGGCATTGCCACCGTCAACGAACTGGTGACGCCGATCGACCGCCCGATCAAGTTCAAGATCACGGCCTCGTCGGTGATGAACGCGTTCTACATTCCGGCGATGGCGGGCATGATCTACGCGATGCCGGCCATGGAAACGCAGCTGAACGCCGTGATGAACAAGTCCGGCACGTATGAAGGCTTCTCGTCGAACTACAGCGGTGCCGGCTTCTCGCACATGCGCTTCAAGTACCACGCGATGCCAAACGGCGATTTCGACGCCTGGGTGGCCAAGACGAAAGCCGGCGGCGGCGAACTGACCCGCGCCTACTACATCCAGCTGGCCAAGCCGAGCGAGAAGGACCCCGTGCGCCGTTACGCCGCCGTCGATCCGTCGCTGTACAGCGCCATCGTCAACCTGTGCGTCGAGCCGGGCACGGCCTGCATGGCCAAGCAGATGCACGATGACCAGAACCGCAATGCGGCCGCCGCGGCGCAGCGCAAGGCTGAACATCAAGCCAGCAAGAATGGCAACGTCGGCGACATCGCCAAGGTTGCCCAATTGGGTGCAGAGGTATGCACGACCGCCGACAAGCCCACCATTTCCATGAAGAGTAACAATGCAAGCGTATCCAACTGAAACTGATCCGATCTTCGGCAGGCTGAGCTGGGAAGCGATTCCGTTCCACGAACCGATCCTGCTCGCCACCTTCGCTGCCGTCGTCATCGGCGGCGGCGCACTCCTGGCCGCGCTGACGTATTTCCGTGTGTGGGGCCACCTGTGGAAGAACTGGTTCACCAGTATCGACCACAAGAAAATCGGCATCATGTACATGATCCTGGGTCTCGTCATGCTGCTGCGCGGCTTCGCCGACGCGCTGATGATGCGTGCCCAGCAGGCCGTCGCCTTCGGCGACAGTGCCGGCTTCCTGCCGCCGCACCACTACGACCAGGTCTTCACCGCCCACGGCGTCATCATGATCTTCTTCGTGGCGATGCCCCTGGTGACGGGCCTGATGAACTATGTGGTGCCGCTGCAGATCGGCGCGCGCGACGTGGCCTTCCCGTTCCTGAACAACTTCAGCTTCTGGATGACGACGATGGGTGCCGTGCTCGTCATGGCTTCGCTGTTCGTCGGTGAATTTGCCCGTACCGGCTGGCTGGCCTATCCGCCGCTGTCCGGCATTCTGGCTTCGCCCGACGTCGGGGTGGACTACTACATCTGGTCATTGCAGATCGCCGGTGTCGGCACCTTGCTGTCCGGCGTGAACCTGATCGTCACCATCATAAAGATGCGCGCGCCCGGCATGGAAATGATGAAGATGCCAGTCTTCACGTGGACCGCGCTGTGCACCAACATCCTGATCGTCGCCGCCTTCCCGGTCCTGACGGCCGTGCTGGGCATGCTGTCGATGGACCGCCTGCTGGGCACCCACTTCTTCACGAACGAAATGGGCGGCAACGCCATGATGTACGTGAACCTGATCTGGATCTGGGGTCACCCGGAGGTCTACATCCTGATCCTGCCGTGCTTCGGCATCTTCTCGGAAGTGGTGTCGACGTTCTGCTCGAAGCGCCTGTTCGGCTACACCTCGATGGTGTACGCGACCTGCGTCATCATGATCCTGTCCTACCTGGTCTGGCTGCACCACTTCTTCACGATGGGCTCCGGCGCATCGGTGAACTCGTTCTTCGGCATCACGACGATGATCATCTCGATCCCGACCGGCGCGAAGCTGTTCAACTGGCTGTTCACCATGTACCGCGGCCGTATCCGCTTCGAACTGCCAATGATGTGGACCATCGCCTTCATGGTGACCTTCACCATTGGCGGCATGACCGGCGTCATGCTGGCGATCCCGCCAGCCGACTTCGTGCTGCACAACTCGCTGTTCCTGATCGCCCACTTCCACAACGTCATCATCGGCGGCGTGCTGTTCGGCCTGTTCGCCGGCATCAACTACTGGTTCCCGAAAGCGTTCGGCTTCAAGCTGGACGACTTCTGGGGCAAGATCTCGTTCTGGTGCTGGGTGATCGGCTTCTACATCGCCTGGATGCCGGTGTACGCGCTGGGCTTCATGGGCGTGACGCGTCGCATCAGCCATATCGAGGATCCTTCGCTGCAGCCGTACTTCGTCGTCGCCTTCATCGGCGTGCTTCTGATCGCGGCCGGTATCGGCGCGATGCTGATGCAGTTCGTCGTCTCGTTCGTGCGCCGCAAGAAGCTGCGCGACATCACGGGCGACCCGTGGGATGGCCGTACGCTGGAATGGGCGACGTCGTCGCCACCGCCGGACTACAACTTCGCGTTCACCCCGGTCGTGCATGACAACGACACGTGGGCAGACATGAAGAAGAACGGCTATGCCCGTCCGCTGAAGGACTTCGTGGCGATCCACATGCCGGCCAATACCGGTGCGGGCTTCATCATCGCGGCGCTGTCGGCACTGGTGGGCTTCGCGACGATCTGGCACATGTGGGCAGTCGCTGCCGTGGCCTTCGTTGCCATGGTCGTCGTCATCATCGTCCACACGTTCAACTACAAGCGCGATTACTACATCTCGGCGGAAGAAGTCACCCGTACCGAGGAACGCCACACCGCTTTGCTGGGAAGCCATGTCTGATATTCACGTAACCTCCGCCGGCGCGATGAGCGCCGACCCGAGCTCGCGCTACCTGGTGCGCGAGCACCATCCGGAACACGGCACCATGCTGGGTTTCTGGATCTACCTGATGAGCGATTGCCTGATCTTCGCCTGCCTGTTCGCGACCTATGCCGTATTGGGTCGCAACTACGCCGGCGGTCCGACGGGCGCCGAACTGTTCGACCTGAAGCTGATCGCGCTGAACACGGCGTTCCTGCTGTTCTCGTCGATCACCTACGGCTTCGCCATGCTGTCCGCGAAGGTGAAGAACAAGGGCGGCACCTTGCTGTGGCTGGGCATCACGGGCCTGTTCGGCCTGGCCTTCCTCGGCGTCGAGATCTACGAGTTCCAGCACCTGATCCACGAAGGTGCCGGTCCGCAGCGCAGCGGCTTCCTGACGGCGTTCTTCGCGCTGGTCGGTACCCACGGCCTGCACGTCACCTTCGGCGCCATCTGGCTCGTCACCTTGATGGTGCAGATCTCGAAGCACGGCCTGCATGCTGCCAATATGCGCCGCCTGAACTGCCTGTCGCTGTTCTGGCACTTCCTGGACGTGGTCTGGATCGGCGTGTTCACCTTTGTCTACCTGATGGGAGTGCTGCCATGAGCGACCACAATCACAACCACGCCCACGGCCACGACCACGGTCACGACGACCACGGCCACGGCGATCATTCGGACGGCTCGCACGTGCACGGCTCGATGAAGGATTACGTGATCGGCTTCGTGCTGGCCGTGATCCTGACGGCGATCCCGTTCTGGCTCGTGATGAACCACGTGATCGAAGACCCGGCCACCACCGGCTTCGTGCTGCTCGGCTTCGCCGCCGTGCAGATGGTGGTGCACATGGTGTACTTCCTGCACATGAACTCGAAGTCCGAAGGCGGCTGGAACATGCTGGCCCTGATCTTCAC